>Ga0247810_10000670_pt1 | contig 30799 bp, 20 predicted proteins | sample UWRJL119311C1_FD_179918 | JGI IMG/M metagenome (GOLD analysis project Ga0247810, IMG submission 179918) | Plant litter microbial communities from Arlington Agricultural Research Station in Wisconsin, United States - UWRJ-L119-311C-1 | ecosystem: Environmental > Terrestrial > Plant litter >... | reverse complement strand
AATTAGTTTGTGTTTAAATTTTTGCTTCCGTCATTTTGAACATAATATTTAAAGGTAAAATAAGGCGCTGGCCAGTTAAGGTCAGTTACGGCAGGCGGATTGCCTTTATAAGCATTTATGAGCTGCAGTTTGGCATATTTCCCATTCGGAAGTCTTATTGCATAGGTACGATTTGGAATCGACTGCATAATATGACTGCTTAAACTGTAATAAAACCAGCCGGCAGAACTTTCAGATGATGCCCAGCCTATTTTGGTCACTTCGCTGCTATCAAAATTGGCATCAGAAGGAGCCTGGCTTACATTTTTATAATCTTCATTAACCAGAATCACAGCTGTTTTTTCGGCTGGACCACCAAAACCGGGATTGTATTGGTATTTTGCATTATTTACAAAAACTTCACTATTATAAGGCCCCGTAAAAGCCAAATCCCAGTTGGATGTTTTCATATATTGCAAAGAATCCGCTTTTGTGTGAAGCCATATTTGTTTTTGATCACTAAAACGGAAAAGAAAAGTATGAAAGCTTCTTTGTTCTTTGCCATCTGTACCGCCACCCATAGAAGCTCCGGTATCTCCTGCAAGATCTGTGATTACGGTACTTTTGCCATCTGCCAGAGAAGCAGTTGTATCTTCTTCATTACTGCTGCACGAGCTGAAAAATGTCACTGTAAAAAGTAGTAGCAGTGCGCTGTATTTTTTAACGGTTTTGTTTGTTATCATTTAGAAAGTATTAATGTTTATTATTTTATTGATCTTTAAAGAATCGGTAACTTACGCCGGCCAGAAGAATTCTTCCGGGCTGTCCGGGCATTAGCGGATCGGTATAATTGAAAATATTATCTGCAGTAAATCTGATGCTGAGATGGTCTTTTAGCAAGCGTTTTTCCAGACTGGCATTGGTAAGCCAATATTCTTTTACAAAAATGTCGTACTTATCGATGAATTGATTTCCGTTGCGATCTCCAAACGGATATTTGCCCCTAAAGTTTACCCTGACATTGGCATTAAGTTTCCAGGGCGTATAATTGTAAAAAACAGCTGCGTTTGCCATATGACGGGAACGATTTTCAATTCCCCAATAATCAGATGGACGCGGCTTATAAGAGTTTCCTGTGGCGGGATCATGTATGTTTTGACTATAAGGCCATTTTCCTGCACTGATACTGTCTTTTACGCTAAGGTCTTTCGCAATTAAGTATTGATATCCTGTACTTATTTCCAGATTTTTTAGCGGACTATATTTGATGCCAATTTCAAAGCCCTTGTTTACGGCTTCAGGAAGATTTTGATAGGTGTAGATAATCCTGTTGTTTGTACCTGTAGCAACTTGTATGCTGTTGATTTGATTGGTTATTTTATGATAAAATACATTTCCTTCGATTTTAAATTTTTTAGAAGGCTCCAGAATTAATCCTGCATTGTAAGATGTGCTTTTCTCAGCCTGCAGATTTCCGGCGGTTTGATTAAGTACATATTGCCTAATTTCGCTTATCTGTCCGTCTTGTTGCATTTGCTGTAGAGTAGGAGCGAGGACTGCATTACCAATAACCAGATAGTTGCTGCTGGAATTGTAAAACACTAAGTAGTTGGTTTTGAAATCAGGAGCTTTAAAACCTGTACCAATTCCGGCCTTAAAAGTTATTTTGGGAGTCATGAAATACTGCAATCCAAAACTTGGATTCAGTCTTACTCCAAAATTATTGGTATGGTCGTAGCGCAATCCGCCAACGGCCTTTAATTTCTGAAAAGGCGTCCATTCACCCTGAATAAAAGAAAAGAAATTTTCTAATGAATTTACATTGTTTAGTGCATTGTCATTCATATTTTCGATGCTTCCGCCAATGCCTCCAACAAGCTGATATGAATTGTTATTACTGTACGAAAATTGCTGTTCAAATCGGTGGAGTGTTTGTTTAAAAACATCCTGACTTACAGCATTATTGGTTTGCTGCCAGGCTACACTCATATCTGCGGTGTAGTAAGTAAGATAATATCTGGTGATGCTTCTGAGATTGCTATTAAAACGATGATCGAAAGAAACAGAAAGGTTAAGATCCTGTTCGTCCTGATTATCACCGGAAATATGACCCAAACCAAAATCCTTCTGCATAAAAGAACGGCGCAAACCATAACGTCCGCTTAAATTAAGAAAGCTTTTTTCATTGATTTGATAACGGGATCTTCCTTGTAAACTGTAATTATCGTACGGCGGAGATGTATTTCCTTTTATATATTTCGAATTCGTATTGTAACCGTCTGTTCTGTAGTAATTAGCAGCAAGATTTGCGGTTCCTTTATTTTGTAAAAATGGTGTTTCTCCTTCGAGTGTAGCGTCTATAATGTTAAGTGATCCGTAGCTTAAAGAAGCCTGCATTTGCGGATCGATAACTCCATGTCTTGTAATAATATTAATAGTACCGCCAAGGGCTTCGCTGCCATAAAGACTCGACGAAGCGCCTTTGATAATCTCGATGCGTTCAATGTTTGAAACACTAATTCGGGAAAGATCAAAATTTCCGTTATTTCTCCCCACCATAGGCTGCCCGTCTATGAGCACCATGATGTATTCACTGCCAAACCCCTGCATTTGTACGCCTACTGATCTCGCACCGCCGCTTATATTATTGACGACAGCAATCCCGGTTTGTTCTTTTAATACTTCATCAAGTCTTCTGCTGCCCATTAATTCTATCGTTTTTCGGTCAATTATGGTAACAGGCATGGCGCTGTATTGTGCGTTGACCAGGTTTTCGGGATTATTCTTAGCAACACGGCCTACTACGCTTACTTCTTTTAGGTCAATACCAGCTTCCATTTTGATATGGAGAGGTTTAGCGGCATGTCCGTCCAGAATAATCTCTTGTATGTAATCTTTAAATCCCATGTTAGTGACTGTTATAGTATACTTTCCGTTTGTTAATCCGTAAAATGAAAAAGAACCATTGCTGCCCGATGTTGCGATTTTCCCACCAGGCTCTAATACAATCATTGCTTTTGATAATGGATCGTCCGAATGATAAACAGATCCTTTTATCGTATTCGTTTGCGATTGTATTAAGCTACATTGTAACAAAATAAAACCTGTAATAATCATTTTTGGTATAGAACTGTAAGTGTTGGTATTTCTCATTGGTGAATTATCAATTGCTTAAATTTGAAAAAACAAAGCAACTATTCTTATTTAGACTGTGTAAAAATAGTAATTATAGATTTAGTAATAGTATTTTTTTTACATAATTGAATTTTAAGAAAAGATGCAATAGGAATACTACTTCAATAAATAAATGAGATAGTTGTATTTAAATTACTTAATTTTAAATGTTTAAAAAATAATTCAATTAACACCTAATTTTATTTTTTAAGATTAATTTAACATAATTTCCACGTAAGATCCATGATTTTTTAGCCTGTTGAATAAGAGAATTGTCTTACTTTATTGATTATTTTAAACCAATTATTAAGAATCAAAAGCTTGTAATTAACATTTTATTTTGAATTGAAACCTAATTGTTTAGTAATAATTGCAATTAAAAAAGCTGCAAAAGAGGATTTTGGTAAAAGATAAAATAAGCAGATGTTTATAGTTGCGAAGTCTGCAAGCGTGATCTTATGGAAGAAAGTCCTAATAAAGTAACTGTAATAGAAATATTTGAATATGCTCTTTAAAAGGATTTTTGTTCTTCTTCATATAAAAATTGATTTATCTACTTACAGTTTGTATTTTTGCCTTTATGAATGATAATTTTATAAATGAATATTTCGGAATAGGAATACAAAATGGTAAAACGCCTGAAAATTTAGGGGTTTTGTGGCGATCGGCTCAAAACTTAGGAGCTACTTTTATCTTTACTATTGGTAATCGATATGCCAAACAAGCCTGCGATACTCACGATGCAGTAAAAGCAATTCCTTATTTTCATTACGATACTTTTGAAGCATTTTTTGACAACTTACCTAAAGGCGCCCGATTGGTTGGTGTTGAATTAGATGAAAAAGCTTCAGATTTAGAAACCTTTGAACATCCGCGCCGCTGTGTTTATTTATTGGGAGCAGAGGATCATGGCTTATCCAGAAAAGTAATGGATAAATGCCATCATTTAATTAAATTTAAATCAGAAAAAAGTTTAAATGTAGCTGTTGCAGGAACTATTATTATGTACGACAGAAACCTGCCTAAACCGCGATCTTAAAAAGCGGTTATTTTTAAATAGAAAAATAAAAAAGTATTTATAAAATCCAGTCTAGTTTAGATTTTTATTAGTGAGCCTTAAACAGTGCTCTGTACCTAAATAGAGCGGATTTCCGTGTTTTTCAGACCAAAAGCCTTCAAGTAAATCTTTGTTGATGCATCTGTAAACAGCTATGCCTTTGTATATTTTTTTGTCATCTCCTCTGTAGTTAAAGTTAATGACTAAAATATTATCTTTAAAAAAACCATGCCCGTTTTGTTGTTGGGTATTGTTGATTAGCCAGTTAGCGATAATGCGATTGTTTTCATCGAGCGAAAGACTCAAAATACCTTTATATGTTATTTGATTACTCTCGTCCTGATTGCTTCCTGAAATGGAATAATTACCAATTAAATCTTGTACAGTCATTTATTTTTCGATGCAGTATTTACTTGAATTAAAAGATGTCAAAATACAATAATAAGAATCTGAACAAAATAAACCAAACAATACTTATTCTTTTTTAGCAGAATAAGGATGAAGATAGAATTTTATAGTAAAAGGATTAAATCGAACAACCGATTGTGTGAAAAGAAATTTTTTCAACTGTAATAGAATTAAAATAATTACATTTACTCATTATACTATAGTAAGTAATGGAAGAACATAAACACGTAACGATATACGATATTGCCGAGAAGCTTAATCTTGCGACATCGACAATTTCTAGAGCTTTAAAAGATCATCATACTATTAGTGATAAGACAATTAAAAAGGTGAAGCAAACGGCCAAGGAAATGGGTTTTGTCCCAAATACTCTGGCTGCGGGTTTAAGAGGCAATAAATCAAGAACTATTGGTGTTTTAATCCCAACGATAACCCAGCCCTTTTTATCTTCTTTGATTAGTGGTATCGAAATTGCCGCTCAAAAGTCTGAATATTCGGTACTTATTATGCAGTCGCATGATTCGTACGAGACAGAAGTGGATCTGGCGAAATCCTTATATAGTAACAGGGTAAGTGGGGTTATTTGCTCTCTGGCAATGGAGACTAAGGATACTTCTCATTTTCAGCAATTTTCCAACAATAATATTCCCCTTGTATTTGTTGACAGGGTTCCAAGAGATTATGATACATTTCGTGTTGTAATTAATAATTACCTTGCTGGCTATAAGGCAACAAAGCACCTGATCGAACAAGGATGCAGGAGAATTGCTCATCTAACCGCCGGATCAGAATTTGGAACTCTATATAATGAACGTAAAAGAGGTTATATTGATGCATTATTAGAGCATGAGCTTTCTGTAGAAGACGATTTGATTATAAGTCTAAAAGAAATGACGTATGAAGATGGTGTAAAGGCCTGCAATAAATTATTTGATTTAAAGCTTCCTCCTGACGGGCTTTTTGCGCCTGGAGATATTCTTGCTGTAAGTGCTGTTCAAACGGCTAAAAAAAGAGGAATTAAAATACCACAAGATTTTGCAGTAATAGGATTTAATAATGATCCAATCTCAGAAATCATTGAGCCTAATATTTCTACTATCACACATCCTGCGGAGAAAATGGGGAGAGCTGCTGCCGAATTAATTATTAAAAATCTAAAATCTTCTAAAGAAGAAGAGGATGCTAAAGAAATAACATTTTTAAATACACAAGTCCTTATTCGTGAATCTTCAAAGCGGATTTAGAATTTATTTAAAACGATCTTATAACCTGTTAATCGCTGTATTAACAGGTTATTTTTTTTCTATCCAAATTCTTTTTAATCTCCATTGATAATAATTTAGTACCTCAATAAAAGAGCGAAACAGGAAAATAAATTGTTTTTTATTTTTTTATTGGCATATTTTTGTATTTTAGCACAACCGATTGCACAAGCTTTAATATTCTTAATAATATATTTTTTTGGCATTTTTTTTACCAAATAGTAATATTTTAACTGAATTTGCAATTTGAGCCTCAATGATAAATTTAAAAACAGCAACTAAAAAATGACGCAATTAAAAAATACTTTTACTAAATCCATTGTACTTATTTTTGTAGTTTGTTGGTCCGCTTCGGCTCAAAAGGACTATAAATTATGGTTGCAATACAATAAGACTACTGATGCTGACGTAGCGGCTGAATATCATTCTAATATTCAGGGAATCGTTTCTTTTGGAAAATCTGAGACTATAAAAATTGCCTGTGCAGAACTACGGTTAGGTTTGAGCGGGATGTTAGGAAAGGAATTTGAAATTAAAAAACTGGCTGCAGGAGATCATAATATTATTTTAGGTTCTAAAGAAGTATTAGATCCTGAAATTCAAAAAGAAATAGGAAGTTTTGATCAGATTAATAAAGAAGGTTTTATCATTAAATCCATTTCCGTAAAAAATAAGAAACAAATTGTCATTGCCGGAAAAAGTGATGTTGGGGTTTTGTACGGTGTGTATCACTTTTTAAGATTAATGCAAACCAATAAATCAATCAGAGATTTAAAAATTGTCGATGCTCCAAAAATAAATCTTCGTGTATTAAATCATTGGGACAATTTAGACAGAACTGTCGAGCGTGGTTATGCTGGCTTTTCGTTATGGAATTGGCAAAAATTACCTGATTTTATAGATCAGCGTTATATTGATTATGCAAGGGCAAATGCCTCGATTGGGATCAACGGAACAGTTTTAACCAATGTAAATGCAAATGCGTTGATTTTGACTCCCCAATACTTGGAAAAAGTAGAAGCTTTAGCGAATGTATTTCGTCCTTACGGAATAAAAGTATATTTAACGGCCCGTTTCTCGGCACCAATAGAAATTGGCGGTTTAAAAACAGCCGATCCAAAAGATGCGCAAGTAGCCAATTGGTGGAAAGAGAAAGCAAAAGAGATTTATAAAAGAATTCCTGATTTTGGAGGATTTCTGGTAAAAGCAAATTCTGAAGGACAACCCGGACCTCAAAATTACGGAAGAGATCATGTCGACGGAGCCAATATGTTAGCAGATGCCGTAGCGCCTTTTGGCGGCGTTATTATGTGGAGAGCATTTGTATATTCTGAACATGATGCAAATGACAGGGCAAAACAAGCTTATGCCGAATTTCAACCGTATGACGGAAAATTTAAAGACAACGTAATTGTTCAGGTAAAAAATGGCGCAATCGATTTTCAGCCCAGAGAGCCTTTTCATCCCCTCTTTGGCGCAATGCCAAAAACGCCAATTATGATGGAATTTCAAATTACACAGGAATATTTAGGTTTTAGTACACATTTGGTTTTTCTGCCAAAATTATTTCAGGAAGTTCTGGAATCAGATACTTTTCAAAAAGGAAAAGGTTCAACCGTTGCTAAAGTCGTTGATGGAACTTTAAGCCAACATAAGCTTACCGGAATTGCCGGGGTTTCGAATATAGGAAATGATCTCAACTGGACCGGGCATCCTTTTGCACAGGCAAATTGGTACGGTTTCGGAAGATTAGCATGGGATCCTTATTTAAATTCGGAAATAATCGCTGATGAATGGCTGCGATGTACTTTTTCGAACAATGAAAACTTCATTAAACCAGTTAAGGAAATAATGTTAACGTCACGGGAAGCGGTTGTAAATTATATGACACCACTTGGTTTGCATCATATTATGGATACAGGGCATCATTATGGTCCGGGACCGTGGGTTTCTAATTTATCCAGACCAGAATGGAATCCAACTTATTATCACAAAGCAGATAAAAACGGAATTGGTTTCGACCGATCAAAAACAGGAACCAATGCCACAGGTCAATATGCGGCGGAAGTAGAGCAGGTTTTTGACAATCTAAAAACTTGTCCTGAACAGGATTTATTATGGTTTCATCATGTATCTTGGGATTACAAATTAAAAAATGGCCAAACACTCTGGAACGGCCTGGCTTTAAAATACCAAGAAGGAGTAAATCAGGTTCAGGCAATGCAAAACACCTGGAATAAAGCGGAAAAATATGTTGACAGCGAACGTTTTAAAGAAGTTCAAATGTTGCTGGAAATTCAATACAAAGAATCAAAATGGTGGCGCGATGCCTGCTTGCTGTATTTTCAGCAATATTCAGGTAAAGAATTACCGGTTGGAGTAGAAAAACCAACACAAACTTTAGAGTATTTCAAATCATTAAAATTTCCATTTGCACCGGGAAATTAAGTACATAAAAAAAATAATATGAATACAAAAACAGCAATTGTAACCGGAGGAAATTCAGGTTTAGGTTTTGCAACCGCGAAGAAATTATGTGATAACGGAATCACAACCTATATCATTGGAAGATCAAAAGAAAAAACAGAAGAAGCTTGCGCTGAAATTGGTGCAAATGCAATTCCTGTTTTATTTGATTTGAATGATATTGCGGGAATTCCTGCGATGATGGCAAGTATAACAAAAAATAATCCTATCGATATTTTGGTCAATAACGCCGGAATTAATTTAAAGAAAGAGTTTTTGGATGTAACCGATGAAGATTTTCTTTCGATAATTCATACTAATTTGTTAAGTGTTTTTGCCGTGAGTAAAGCTGTAGTAAAAAACATGAAAGATAATAACGGCGGAAATATTATCAATATTAGTTCTATGGCATCGCAATACGGAATCCCGAAAGTAATTGCTTATTCGGCAAGTAAAGGCGCTATAGAATCTATGACAAGAGCGATGGCGGTAGAATTGGCTCCGTTTGGCATTCGTGTCAATTGTGTGGCTCCGGGTTTTATTAAAACCAAAATGTCGGCAAAAGCGCTGGACAGTGATCCGGAACGTAAAAATAAAGTGCTGTCGAGAACTCCAATGGGAATTTTAGGAGAACCTTCGGATATTGCAGATGCGGTTTTTTATTTTGCGTCAAGCGAATCTAAATTTACAACAGGAACTATTTTGCCGGTTGATGGCGGAAACAGCATTGGCTTTTAATTAAAAAGAATAGATATCATGATAAAAATGCAACAAACCATGCGTTGGTTTGGTCCTCAGGATTCTGTAAAATTAATAGATATTAAACAAGCCGGAGCAACCGGGATTGTAACGGCTTTGCACCAAATTCCGGTTGGAGATGTTTGGACAATTGAAGATATCAAAGAAAGACAGGAACTAATTAAAAAAGCAGGATTAGAATGGACAGTTGTAGAAAGTTTGCCGGTTCACGAAGAGATTAAAAGAGCAAGCGGAAATTATTTACAATACATTGAGAACTATAAAATCAGTATAAAGAACCTTTCTGATTGTGGTATAAAAGTGATTACTTATAATTTTATGCCCATTTTAGACTGGGTTCGAACAGATCATGATTTTGTAAATGAAGACGGAAGTAAAGCTTTGTTATACAATCAGGAAGCGTTTACCTACTTTGATGTGTATCTTTTAAAAAGGCCAGGTACTGAAAACGATTATTCTGCAATTGAAAAGGAAAATGCATTGAAATTTGGCAACAAACTTTCTGATGATGAAAAAGAACTGCTTTTTAAAAATGTACTATTAGGTTTGCCGGGAAGTAAAATCAATTTTACTGCAGAACAAATTCTTTCATTATTAGATAATTACACTGATATCGATAATGAAAAACTAAGAGAAAACCTGATTTACTTTTTATCAGAAGTTGCTCCAATTGCTCAGGAATTGGGGTCGAAATTAGCCATTCATCCTGATGATCCGCCATTTTCGGTTTTGGGATTGCCCAGAATTGTTTCTACAGAAAATGATATTAAAACTATTTTTGAAGCAATTCCTTTACACTCAAACGGTTTGTGTTATTGCACCGGTTCTTTAGGGGCAAATAAGGAAAATAATCTGGAAAAAATTATAGATGATTTTGGAGACCGAATTCACTTTTTGCATCTTCGAAATACTTTCCGCGAAAGCGAAACTGTTTTCAGGGAATCAGAACATTTAAAAGGAGATACAAAAATGGAAATTATTGTAGAAAAACTGCTTCTTTTAATGAACAAAACAAAAGTGAGTTTACCAATGCGTCCCGATCATGGTTTTTTGCATGCTGTCGATGACGCAAAAGAAACATATCCCGGATATTCACTGGTAGGAAGATTAAAAGGATTAGCCGAATTAAGAGGTCTTGAAATGGGAATTGCTTATAAACTGAAAGAATTGAGGTAAAATAGCAAGGTTTTGTCATTTCGACGAAGGAGAAATCACACTAGAAATTCCACAATTAAAATCGCCAATCTTTGTCGAAGCCCGAGTGTGATTTCTCCTTCGTCGAAATGACAATATTGAGTTTCAACTTTGCGTCTCAGTGCCTTGGCGAGATTAATTTTATTTTCTAAAAGCTTAACTTAATGACATTGCTCAGCGAGACTTTAATACAATAAACTTGTTATATTGGCTATAAATATTATGCTTCTCCGGAGCTTTGCTATTAAAATTTTAAAAAAAAATATTTTGAAATCAACACAAAATCTATGTGTTAAAAATAATTACCAACAACGTGCTAACTACTAATTTTAAACCATTAAATATGAAATTAATCAATCACCGTTTGCTGCTCCTGTCTCTTGTAATTTTAGGCAGCTGCAATTCGAAAAAAGAAGTACAAACTGTTTCGTTAAAAGACAGTTATAAAAACGATTTTTATATAGGAACTGCTTTAAGTAAAGATCAGATTGAAGAAAAAAATGCCACAGAAGATTCTTTAATAAAAAAAGAATTTAATGCGATAACGGCAGAGAATATTATGAAATCGATGTTTATACATCCTGAAAAAGACAAATACGATTTTACATTATCAGACAAGTTCGTAGCCTATGGTGAAAAGAATAAAATGTTTATTCACGGTCATACCTTGATCTGGCACAGCCAATTGGCGCCCTGGATGGAAAAAATTAAGGATAGCACAGCAATGAAAGCCTTTATGAAAGACCATATCACCACAATTGTATCCAAATACAAAGGCAGGGTTGATTCGTGGGATGTTGTTAATGAAGCTTTAAATGAAGACGGAACTTTAAGAAAATCGATATTTTTAAACACACTTGGAGAAAAATACCTTGTTGATGCGTTCAAACTAGCCGCTGCAGCAGATCCTAAAGTAGATTTGTATTACAATGATTATAATAATGAAGAGCCGGCAAAAAGGGAAGGAAATATTAATTTGATCAAAAAAATCAAAGCAGGCGGAGGAAAAATTGACGGAGTAGGTATTCAGGCGCATTGGAAACTGAATTATCCATCATTAGAAGAAATTGAAAAAAGTATTTTGGAGTATTCTGCCCTGGGTATTAAAGTTGCATTTACTGAACTTGATATTTCGGTACTGCCAAATCCAAAAGATTTAAGCGGCGCCGATGTAAATCAGAATTTTGAAGGAAATGCTAAAATGAATCCGTATCCTAAAACGCTTCCTGATTCTGTACAGGTTAAACTTGCAGATCGTTACGCTTCAATCTTTAAATTATTTTTAAAGCATAAAGACAAAATTAGCCGTGTAACATTTTGGGGAGTTCATGATGGACAATCGTGGTTAAACGACTGGCCTGTAAAAGGAAGAACAAATTATCCGTTATTATTCGATAAAGACTTAAAACCCAAGAAAGCGTATTACGAGGTAATGAAGCAGAATGATACAAAATAATAAAAAACCATGCTTAAAAACATTTTTTATTATTAAATACACAACCGAATGTGTAAATTGATTGCATTCATTTAATAGTTTGTTACGCAGTTGTATATTATGTTTTTTTGTATAATTTTACACAACCGATTGTTTAATGAATAATTGCTTTGTCACTATAACTATCTATTTCGAATTTAGAAAAACAGAATCTAATTTCAGCCAAAAAATAACCACATAAATAATGAATTACATTTCACAAAAATTATCCATTAAAGAAAAAATCGGCTATAGTTTAGGAGACCTTGCTGCGAATTTAGTTTTCCAGACTTTGATGACCTATCTGGCGTATTTCTATACAGATATTTACGGTTTATCTCCCACGCATTCGTCTATCATCATGCTTGTTGTAGGACTAATTGCAGCTTTTATTTTTAATCCTATTATTGGTATACTTGCCGACCGTACCATTACCAGATGGGGGAAATTCAGACCATGGATATTAATAACGGCCATACCGCTAGGTGTAATTGCATTACTGGCATTTACAACACCCAATTTCTCGTACCACGGAAAAGTAATTTATGCCGTAGTAACCTATACCTTATTACTGCTTTTTTATGCCGGTAATAATTTGCCTTATTCAGCTTTAAGCGGAGTAATAACAGGCGATATGAAAGAAAGAAACAGTTTGTCTTCTTATCGTTTTGTAGCGGTAATGTTTGCACAATTTTTTGTTCAGGTTTTCATGCTCGGCATTATCAAAAGTGCCGGAAACGGAGACAAGGCAATTGGTATCGAAAAAGTAATGACCGTTTTAGCAATCATTGGTACCATTATGCTGCTCATTACTTTTTTAACTACAAAAGAGCGTATTATTCCTAAACCGGAACAAAAATCCAGCGTGCGTGAAGATTTAAGCGATTTAATGAAAAACAAGCCTTGGGTTATCATGCTAAGTCTTACAACATTAGTATTTATTACTTTGGCGATGAAAGGCGGATCTTATGTGTACTATTTTGAAAATTATGTAGATAAAGAACAATTGGCTCTTTTTATACAGCCCATTTTGGAGGTGTTGTCAAAAACAGGATTGAATCATTTTGGGAATGATCCCGTTTCTGCAGGTTTTGGATTGTTTAATGCTGGCGGAATTATCTTTATGATCGTCGGAATTACCTTGTCTAAAGGTTTGGCTGATAAATACGGAAAGAGAAATGTATTTGGTTTGTTTTTATTTATTTCGACCTTATTTGTTCTCGCCTTTTATTTCTTTCCGCCCAAAGCTATTGGCTTTATCTTTTTCTCCCAGATTTTACACGGATTTTTCTACGGAATCACAATTCCGCTTCTCTGGGCAATGATTGCAGATGTTGCCGATTATTCGGAATGGCTGAATAACCGTCGCGCTACGGCCATTATTTTTTCGGCTATGATGGTAGGTTTAAAAGCAGGTTTAAGTATTGGCGGTTCATTGACAACTCTGTTTTTAGGATATTTTCACTATGTACCAAATTCTCTAACCCAAACAGATTTTGCTATAAACGGAATCAAATTATTGGTTAGTGTTTTTCCTGCAATCCCTTTTTTAACGGGCGTTGCCTTATTGTTTTTCTATAAAATTGATAAAAAGACAGAAGTACAGATAGAGGCAGATTTAAAAGAAAGAAGAACTTAATTATTTTATATAAAACAAAAAAAACGACTATGCCTGAAGATAGTATTGAAGAAATTAATTTCGAGCAAATTAATAAAGAAGCCATTTCACAGCCTTTGGTGTCTCATATTTATACAGCAGATCCGTCTGCACATGTATTCAATGGTAAAATTTATATATATCCATCACACGACATAGATGCCGGTATTCCGTTTAATGATAACGGAGATCATTTTGGTATGGAAGATTATCATGTGTTTTCAATGGAAAATATCAATTCAGAAACTTTGGATAATGGTGTGGCATTGCATGTAAAGGATGTGCCGTGGGCAGAAAAGCAAATGTGGGCACCTGACGCAGCTTGTAAAAACGGAAAATTTTATTTGTATTTTCCTGCGAAACGTGCTGACGGAATTTTCCAGATTGGAGTTGCAAGCAGCGATTCGCCTGTTGGTCCTTTTTTACCGGAGCCCGAGCCTATAAAAGGGAGTTATAGTATTGATCCTGCTGTTTTTGAGGATGATAATGGAGAACATTATATTTATTTTGGAGGTATTTGGGGAGGACAACTTCAAAAATACAGAAACAATAAATACGATGTAAATTATGAAGAACCAACGGATAATGAGCCTGCTTTAGGGCCAATAGTAGCCTTATTGACGCAGGATATGTTAGCATTTGCCGAAGAACCAAAAGAAATCAAAATTTTTGATGAAAACGGTAAAGTGATATTGGCAGGAAATAATGAAAAACGTTTTTTTGAGGCTTCGTGGGTACATAAGTATAATGGGAAATATTATTTTTCATATTCTACAGGCGACACTCATTTTATTTGTTATGCGACAGGAGATAGTCCTTATGGGCCGTTTACTTATCAGGGCCGAATTTTAAATCCGGTTGTAGGCTGGACCTCCCATCATTCTATTTGTAAAGTAGATGATGAATGGTATTTATTTTATCATGATTCGAGTTTGTCAAAAGGAATTACACATTTGAGAAGTATGAAAGTTACTAAAATCGATTATCTCGAGGATGGTACAATTGTAACTATAGACCCTTATGGCATAAGGAGAATGATGGATTAAGATTTCGGTTTATTGTGAAAATAATAGTAAGACGCTAAAATTTTATTTTCTATGGAAAGGGGAGATGAAAAAATAAAAAATAGTAGCAGCCAATATACTTCAAACAGAATAGAAATTGATTGTGTAATCTTTAATTTTGAAGGCGAAAGCCTGAAAGTTTTACTGGTTAAACATAAAGACAATCAGGGAAAACTAAACTTTGAGCTAGCTAAGGATTATATAAAAGAAGGGGATACAATATCAGGAACCGCACAAAATATTTTAAAGAAGTACATAGGCGTTGATAATTTCTTTCTGGAGCAATTAAAAGCCTTTGGTTATCCGTCTTCATCGTCCTCTCAGGAAGATATTGCGATAGGATATTATGCGATGGTAAAAAAAAATATCGAAGATATCGAAAATGATATTTTTAATCCAAATGTTGCATGGATTGGTATTAACGAAATTTCAGGTTTAAACGATAAACATAAAGTAATTCTGGATTATAGTTTGAAAGAATTACGAAAGAATATTTGCAAAAGTGCCATTGGATTTAATTTGCTTCCGGAGAAATTTACTTTACTGCAAGTCATACATCTTTATGAAGAAATCCTCGGCATCGAAATCAATAAATCTAATTTTAGAAGAAAGATATTGCAAATGGATTTAGTGCACGATTCAAATGAAAAAGAAGAAGCTGTTTCGCACAGGGCTGCCAAATTTTACACGATCAATTTAAAACAGCAGGAAGTATTATCGCAAAGAGAGCTTAATTTTAATTTTTAAATAATGATGTATGTAAATTTAGGTTTTATTTTTCATTCCTATTTTGAGGTATTAGGAACAAAAGCGGCGGATTTCATCACGCACAATAATGTGGTTCACTATGATGTGTCAACAAATTTAATTTAAGAAATTCATTATAAGGTATGTATTATATAGGATATGATATTGGAAGTTCTTCGGTCAAGGTTGCCTTGGTTGAAGCTGCTACAGGAAAAAAAATAATCGTTTTGCACGAACCGCAAAACGAAATGGAAATTGTGTCATTGCATCCGGACTGGGCAGAACAGGATCCTGAAATGTGGTGGCAGCACATTTGTGTAGCCACAAAAAGAGCAATTCGTGAAGCCAATATCGAAGCTTCTAAAATTCAGGGAATTGGGATATCTTATCAAATGCACGGATTGGTTATTGTGGATAAGGATGGTAATGCACTCCGAAATTCTATTATTTGGTGTGACAGCCGTGCGGTTGAAATTGGTAATGAGGCTTTCGCCGAAATTGGAGCTGAAAAATGCTCGGAACATTTACTGAATTCTCCGGGAAATTTTACAGCTTCAAAACTAAAATGGGTAAAAGAAAATGAACCTGAAATTTATAAACAGGTTTATAAATATATGCTGCCGGGAGATTATATCGCGTATAAGCTTACAGGAGCCATTACAACAACAAAAAATGGTTTGTCTGAAGGTATGCTTTGGGATTATAAAGAAAACAAAGTAGCCAGCTGGCTGTTGGACTATTACGGAATCGATCAGTCATTGACGCCGGATATTGTGGAAAATTTTACAGATCAAGGTGTTTTAAACGAAAAAGCATCAAAAGAAACAGGACTTCCTGTGGGGATTTCTGTGGTATACAGAGCAGGAGATCAGCCTAATAATGCATTGTCGTTAAATGTATTAAATCCTGGTGAAGTTGCTGCAACAGGCGGAACTTCAGGCGTTTTTTATGCCGTAAGCGATATGTCTGCAGGTAATAAAACAAACAGGGTAAACAATTTTGTACACGTTAATTACGAATTGGAAACACCAAGAATAGGAAAATTATTAAATATTAACGGAGCCGGAATTCAGTACCGTTGGCTGCGAAATAATATGGGTGATGAAACCTACGAATCCATGAACCGAAAAGCCTCTAAAATTGGTATTGGATCTGATGGATTAGTGGTAATTCCGTTTGGAAATGGTGCAGAACGTATGTTCAACAATAAAAACATCGGAACACACTTTTTAAATCTCAATTTGAATATTCACAATAGCGCACATTTATTCAGGGCTTCTCTTGAAGGAATTGCTTTTTCGTTTGTGTACGGAATGGAATGTTTAAAAGAAGACAATGCAACAATAAATGTAATTAGAGCCGGTAATGATAATTTATTTCGTTCTGAGATTTTCTCTAATACGGTGGCAACATTAATTGGTCATGAAATCGAAATTTACAACACAACCGGTGCAGTTGGAGCAGCAAGAGCAGTAGGTTTAAAAGATGGCGATTACAATAAATTTGGATCAAGTATTACTACTAATGATCACGTAATGACTTTTTTACCATTAAAAAACAAAGAGCCTTATGACATGGCTTATCAAAAATGGAAACAAGAATTAGAATTTATATTAACACATAAAAAATAAAAAAATGATAGTTTTAGGAAATAAAGAATACTACAAAGGTATTGGTGCAATTAAATTTGAAGGAAAGGAATCTGATAATCCATTAGCATTTAAATATTACAATCCGGATCAGGTTGTTGCCGGAAAAACAATGCGTGAGCACTTTAGATTTGCTATTGCATACTGGCATACCTTCTGCGGACAAGGAAGTGATCCGTTTGGTCCCGGAACGCAAAATTTTGCGTGGGATCAGTCTTCAGATCCAATTCAGGCAGCGAAAGATAAAGCAGATGCTGCTTTTGAATTTATCAGCAAAATGGGATTTGATTACTTCTGTTTTCACGATTATGATTTAGTTGCCGAAGGACCAACGTTTGCAGAATCAGAAAGACGTTTGGCAACGATTACAGAATATCTAAAACAGAAAAAAGCTGAATCCGGAATTAAGTTGCTTTGGGGAACTTCAAACTGTTTTTCGAACCCAAGATTTATGAACGGTGCAGCTACAAATCCTGATTTTAATGTAGTGGCAAGAGCGGGAGGCCAGGTAAAATTGGCTTTGGATGCAACAATTGCTTTAGATGGAGAAAACTACGTATTCTGGGGCGGACGTGAAGGTTATATGTCTCTTTTAAACACAGATATGGGAAGAGAATTGGACCATATGGCACAATTTTTAACCATGTCAAGAGATTACGCAAGATCACAAGGTTTTAAAGGAACTTTCTTTATTGAGCCAAAACCAATGGAACCATCAAAACACCAATATGATTTTGACTCGGCAACGGCAATTGGATTCTTAAAAGAATATGGCTTAGATAAAGATTTTAAAATTAATATCGAAGTCAACCATGCAACATTGGCACAACATACTTTTCAGCATGAACTCGAAGTAGCTGCAAAAGCAGGAATGTTAGGAAGTATAGATGCCAATAGAGGAGATTATCAAAATGGCTGGGATACAGACCAATTTCCAAATAACATTCAGGAAACTACAGAAGCAATGCTTGTTTTTCTGAAAGCAGGCGGATTACAAGGCGGCGGAGTAAACTTTGATGCTAAAATCAGAAGAAATTCTACCGATATTGAAGATGTTTTCCTTGCTCATATTGGTGGTGCTGATACTTTTGCAAGAGCATTATTGACTGCAGATAAAATTATCACTTCTTCTCCTTACGAAAAACTGAGAAAAGAAAGATACAGCTCTTTTGATTCCGGAAAAGGGAAAGATTTTGCTGAAGGAAAATTAAACCTGAAAGATTTGTACGATATCGCAAATCAAAATGGTGAGTTGGCATTGCAAAGTGGTAAACAGGAATTGTTTGAGAATATTATCAATCAGTATATTTAATAATAGCTATGTGATAGTTATAGAAAGTTAACATACAGTTCGCTTTTTATAGTACACTTTGCGACAAGAATTAAAAGAAAATATTTCACACAAAAGAACCACTATCATTGTCATTCCTCGTTCCGGGGAATGACAAAAAGCTTATTAACCAACCAAATTAAAAACAAAAAAATGAAATTTTTTATAGATACTGCCAATTTACAAGACATTAAAGAAGCACAGGAATTAGGTGTTTTAGATGGCGTAACGACAAATCCGTCGTTAATGGCGAAAGAAGGTATTACAGGAAAAGATAATATTTTGAAGCACTATCTTGATATTTGCAACATTGTAGATGGAGATGTTTCGGCAGAAGTGGTTTCAACAGATTTTGATGGAATGGTAAGAGAAGGCGAAGAGCTTGCTGCGTTACATCCGCAAATTGTGGTGAAATTACCAATGATTGCAGATGGAATTAAGGCTTGTAAATATTTTTCATCAAAAGGAATCAAAACCAATGTCACATTGGTCTTTTCGGCAGGACAAGCTTTATTGGCCGCCAAAGCAGGTGCAACTTATGTTTCGCCTTTTTTAGGAAGACTGGACGATATTTCAACCGACGGAATGCATTTAATAGAAGAGATCAGGGAAATTTATGATAACTATGAATACAAAACCCAGATTCTCTCGGCTTCAATCAGGCATACCATGCACATTGTAAATTGTGCAAAAGTAGGTTCAGATGTGATGACCGGGCCTCTTTCTGCAATAAAAGGCCTCTTAAAACATCCATTAACTGACATTGGACTGAATCAATTTATTGAAGATGCCAAGAAAATGCAATTATAATATTTTTATTATTAGTTGATTACAACACTTTTACTGATTTTAAAATCAGTTTTAATCTTCTAAAAAGCTTCTTTCAAATCCAATTTGAAGGAAGCTTTTTTATTTTTAATAACAACCGATTGTTTTTAGCGTCTTTTTGATTGTTTTTTTCGAAAAGAAACCTACTTAAACTGCTGTTTATAGTAAATACAGGGCTTTATTATCTCGTATTCCTCTTTTTTAACAATATTTTTACTTTAAAAAACCACAATTCGAAGCAAATAGCGTTATCTGTTTTACTTTTATGTTTTTTTTAATTAAATGTAAATTATACCTCACTATTATTAAAATTACAATTAAAACGAATTGGGTTAATGAATATTGTTTACTATTTTAGGTTAATAATTATTCAGAATATTTTTTAAAGTTGTTTTTTTTATGAAATATTTAAAATAATAACAAACAACCGATTGTGTATTGTTTCATTTTTTTTATATTTGTTACTAATACACTTATTAACTCAACCAAAATTTAATTTTAACTATCTAACATCAATTTTTATGAATAACTTTTTTGTTACAAGTAAATTGAAGCATCAAAAATGCTTTTATTTTTTGATCTTAATGTTTGCACTTTCGCTCCATGCGGGTGCGCAGACAAAAGTTACCGGAACTGTATCAGATGCCAATGGTCCAATTCCTGGTGCGAATGTAAATTTAAAAGGAACAAAAACTGGCGTAAGTACAAGTTTTGACGGTACTTATTCTATCGATGCGCCTTCTAATGGTATTCTTGTTTTTAGTTTTATAGGTTTAAAAAACAAAGAAATAGCCTTAAACGGGCAAACTCAGGTTAATGTAAAACTAGAAGAAGATGCAGGTATTTTAAAAGAGGTAGTTGTTATTGGGTACGGAACGCAAAGAAAAGAAGCCGTAACAGGATCCGTAGCATCTATTGGAGGAAACGAATTAAATCAAGTTCAGGCTGCTAACGTAACGCAGGCATTACAAGGGCGATTGGCCGGTGTGGAGCTTTTACAGACTTCTTCTAAACCAGGAGCTGCGATGCAGATTCGTATACGTGGGACAAGATCTCTTACAGGAGACAATGATCCGCTAATTGTACTTGATGGGGTTCCGTTTGCCGGACAAATTGGAGATATTAATCCTGTTGATATTAAATCGGTAGATATTTTGAAGGATGCTTCTGCTACTGCTATTTATGGATCACGTGGAGCAAATGGTGTAATATTAATCACAAGTAATAAAGGACGTAAAAACCAAAAAGCCACATTTAATTATAATGGGTTTAGTGGTATTAAGCAGGTTTTTGGAAAATATGATATGATGGATGGTGCTAAGTTTGCTGCCCTTCGTGATTATTCAACACTATATGTTGATGGGCTGGATGAATCAAGAAGTACAAATATGGACTGGCAGGATGCACTTTATGGTGCCGGCGAAATGATTAGCCATGACGTTAGTGTTACCGGAGGTACCGAAGGAGGTGCGTACAATGCGGGTTTAGGTTATTACAAAGAAGAAGCTGTTTTACCAGGTCAAAGCTATGAGCGTTTTACTCTTAGAGCAGGTTTAGACCAGCAAATAGGAAAATCATTTCGTTTGGGTTTTAATACTAATAGTAACTACGCTGTTACAAATGGTGATAACATTGGTACAGGAAATATATTGGGAACTTCCCCGTTGGCAAATCCGTACAATGCAGATGGATCATTAAAAAGGACAGTTAGAATGGGTCCTGATGAACAATGGGTATATACAAGAGAATCAATCAATAATCTCGGCGACTCGTATGTTAACTTAAACAGAGCTTTTAGTACTTATAATAATATTTTTGCCGAGGTAAAAATACCTGGAGTAGAGGGATTAAAATATCGCATGAATACAGGATTGAATTTGCGTACGTCTAATAATGGTTATTATGAGGGTAAAGGCGTATTTGATGTTAATGCTGCCACACTATCAGAATCATCGATAAGAAATGAATTGTCTACACAATGGCTTATAGAGAATTTGATCACATACGACAGGACTTTTGCAGAGAAACACACCGTGAATTTTGTCGGATTATATTCAAATGAGCAGTATACAGGAAATAAATCAGATATATCACGCAGAGGAGTTACTTCTGATGCTTTCCAGTTTTACAACTTAGGACAAAGTGAAGAGCCTATTATTATCAAACCTGAAGATCAGGATTACACACAATGGGGATTAACTTCCTATATGGCAAGAGCAATGTATTCTTATGATAATAAATATTTTATTTCAGGAACGATTCGATCAGATGGTTCTTCAAGACTTGCTGCCGGCAATAAATGGTTTACTTATCCGGCTGTTTCTGCAGGCTGGACAGTTTCTAACGAAGCATTTATGAAAAAACTTACATGGGTTAATTTAATTAAATTACGTGCAGGATACGGAAAAACATCTAATCAGGCTATTGCTCCATATTCAACTTTGGGCGCTTTAAGTACCAGACCCTATAATTTTGGCGGTACAAATTTAACAGGTGTTTATTTTACTGATGCACCAAATGCTAATTTAGGATGGGAGTTTTCTACAACCTGGAATTACGGATTAGATTTTGGATTCTTTAATAATCGTTTATCAGGTACAGTTGAATATTACAAAACCAATACAAATGATGTGTTACAAAAAGTAGCTTTACCTGTTACCTCTGGTATCAATGCCTATACTGCAAACATTGGTGAAACTGAAAATAAAGGGTATGAAATTTCTTTAAATGGGGTTATTATAGATAATCCGGATGGTTTGAGATGGTCGGTTGGTTTTAACTTATATGCCAACGAGAATAAGTTGGTTAAACTTGCATCAGGAGCATCAAGAGATGAGAGTAACTCATGGTTTGTTGGGCACAATATAAATTCTATTTATGATTATCAAAAAGTAGGTATTTGGCAGGAAGGCGATCCTTATATGTCTGTTTACGAGCCAGGTCCAACAGGAATTAATCAACAAGGAACTGTAGTAGGATCTATTAAAGTTAAATATACAGGAGATTTTAATGCTGATGGTTCGCCAACGCGTGCCATTAACGCAAGTGACAGACAAATAATAGATACTGATCCGGACTTTCAGGGAGGATTTAATACTAATTTAAATTATAAAGGTTTTGATTTTTCTGCTGTTGGTGCTTTTAAAAGCGGAGGGGTATTAATTAGTACACTTTATGGAGGCGCAAGTTACCTTAATCAGCTTAACGGTAGAAAAAGTAATGTTGATGTTGATTACTGGACACCGGATAACAGAGATGCTGAATTTCCTAATCCAAGAGGTATCAGAAGCGGAGATAATCCGAAGTACATGTCTACAATGAGTTATTTTGATGCTTCTTATGTAAAAATCAGAGCAATAACATTGGGTTATACATTAGATCAGCAGTTTATGAGAAGTTTAGGAATTGAAAAGCTGAGACTATATTTCACGGCACAAAATCCTTTTGTATTATTCTCTCCTTATCATAAAATGTCTGGAATGGATCCTGAAACAAATTCATTCGGAAACGAAAATCAGGCAGTAAATTCATATGCGAAAAGGTTTTTGGTTATTGGAACTAATACACCTTCAACCCGAAATTATTTATTAGGAATTAATTTAACATTTTAATCAAGAAGAACTATGAAACGATATATTTTTAAAAACTTAATTATAGGATCAGTAGTTTTGTTCTCCTTTGCAGGCTGCTCTGATATTTTAGAAGAAAAACCACATGATTTTTATGAACCGGGTTATTTTAAAACTGAAAGTGGTGTAATTCAGGGATTGACCTCACATTATGCTCACTTACGATGGATTTACGGACAGGCATATTATTATAATTCTACTCAAACAGGTACAGATGAATATACTTACGGACAATTGGCAGATGGTAATTTTAAAGATCATGATTTATCTGGAGTAGGGGCTATTAATCCTACTTCAAGCAGAGCCGATGTGGTATGGAATAATTCCTATAATGATATTAATACTGCCAGCGGAATTATTGAAAATGGCGCAGCGGTTGGAGTAGCAAGCAAACTAATTGCTGAATCTAAATTCTTCAGGGCTTTTGATTACTTTTTATTAGTACAGAATTTTGGAGGAGTACCTTTAGATTTGGGAGGCGGAGAACTAAAATTTAACATCAACCCATCGAGGTCTTCAAAGCGAAATACAGTGCCTGAGGTGTATACTAAAGCGATCTTTCCGGATCTTACTGCAGCGGTAAATGAATTACCAGATGCGCCAAGATTAACCGGTACAGCAACTAAGACTTTGGCACGTTTGATATTAGCAAAAGCTTATCTTACTTATGGCTGGTGGTTAGAAAACCCAAACAATATTCCAACTTATCCTGAAGCACCAAGAACAGATCCTGACGGACATAATGCACAATGGTATTTTCAGCAGGCATATAATATCGCTCTTGATGGTATTAATAATCCCGGATCTTACGGTTTATTGCCTTATTATTATGATGTGAATTTAGGATCTAATGACCGTAATAAAGAGATGATGCTTTATGCAGACCATACTCAGGCAAGTGAATACTACAATGGTGCAAGTCTTACATACGGCAGCGGAGGTTCACCAGATAATTTTGCCGGATGGATGGGAACATGGGATTATACCGCTCTTAGAAGTAAAAATGCGGCAGGAACTGCAGTTTCTGCTGTGCAGAGAGCCGCAGATCAATTCCTGGGTCGCCCATGGACAAGAATGGCGCCGCCAATTGAAATTTTTACAAATACATTTGCAGATAAAACAAATGATTCAAGATATGACGGAACTTTTGCTACAGTTTATCGTGGAAACTGGAATTTAATTGGAACAGGATTAACGGATATCGCTACGCTTTACAATGCCAATTCATTACCTGTAAAACCAGGTGATGCTATTTTAACTTTCCTAAACAGTGAGCCTGCAACGGCTATCAATTACACTGGAGGCGGCGGCAGCAATATTGGCGCCGGAGTTTTACCCGGAAGAGCTGATTATGTGATTTCTCCATTGGGAATAAGCAGAAGGGTATATCCAGGTTTGTGGAAATTAGGACCATATCGTACTGATAATGCCGGAGGATTGGGACAGCCTAACGCAGGTAGTACAAGACCATTTCCTATCGCTAAATTTTCAGAGCTTTATTTTGTTGCTGCAGAAGCTGCGGTAAAAGGGGCAACTGGTTCTATGAGCGCCAGAGATCTTGTAAATGTCATTAGAGCGCGTGCAGGTAAATGGCGTTGGGATAATAATGGAAATGTTGCAAAGAGTGCAGATAATAGTGCTTTGCTGACAAGCACAACTCCTGCTGTAATTGACATTAATTATATTTTAGCAGAACGTTCCCGTGAATATTTCGGTGAGGGTTACCGTTGGTATGACCTGGTGAGAACGCAAAAATGGAATGAACTTGCCGGTAAATATTCAATTGGCGGGCCAAATATAGGAGATCATACACCGCAGGTTGTTACAAGGACTATAGAACCGCATCATTACTTGCGCCCAATACCGCAAGGCCAGATAGATGGAATGGAAATGTCGCAAGCTGATAAGACAGCTTATCAAAATCCAGGCTATTAATATTAATACTAGAAGTAAGTTTTACCGTAATTATAAGTGTTAATTTTACAGAATAGCCTTTTAAGTTGGTAGTGTAATTTGCTTTAGTAAGAAGCCGGGGGATAATTCCCTCGGCTTTTAAATTATGAATTAAGTTACAATATTCAAGTCTCTTAAATAGAAGCTATCTTTTTTTTTAAGAGTTATTAATCATAAACGAACAATCACAAAAATGAAGCTTTCAAAAATAAATTTCTTACTATCGTTACTGTTTCTTTTTAGTTTTAAAGCAATAGCAGCTGGTGATACCCTAATAAAAAAACAAAGTAAAAAACCTCCCGTGTTTTCTAATGTTGTGTATCAGGGAAATGATAATATTTATAAAAATAATCCATTAAAACCAGATGAGTTTTATTCTCCCGTTTTACAAGGATGTTATCCGGATCCGGCTATTACCAGAAAAGGCGATGATTATTTTATGGTGTGTTCTTCATTTGCTATGTTTCCAGGCGTGCCCATTTTTCACTCTAAAGATTTGGTAAATTGGACAGACCTTGGAGGCGTATTAAATAAAGTCTCCGAATTTAATCCGCACGATACAGGGATAAGCCAGGGCGTGTATGCACCGGGAATAACGTATAATCCGCATAATGATACTTTTTATATGATTGTAACCGCCTTTTCAGGAGGATTGGGGAATATTATAGTAAAAACAAAAGATCCTATGAAAGGTTGGGGAAGTCCAATAAAATTAGGTTTTGACGGAATAGATCCGTGTATCTTTTTTGATGATAACGGAAAAGGTTACATCGTTCATAATGACGCTCCCGATAAAGGAAAGCAATTATATGAAGGTCATCGTGTTATTAAAGTTTGGGAATATGATCTGGAAAAAGATCAGGTGATTCCGGGAACAGATAAAATTATTGTAGATGGAGGAGTAGATCTTTCGAAAAAACCAATCTGGATAGAAGCGCCTCACTTGTATAAAAAAGACGGTCATTATTATTTAATGTGTGCCGAAGGAGGTACTGGCGGAAATCATAGTGAGGTTATTTTTATCAGTGACAGTCCAAAAGGGCCTTTTAAACCCGCATCAAACAACCCGATTCTGACCCAAAGATATTTTCCTCAGGATAGAAAAGATAAAGTTGACTGGGCAGGACATGCCGATTTAGTACTCGGACCAGATAATAAATATTACGGTGTATTTTTAGGCGTTCGCCCGAATGATAAAGACAGAGTAAATACAGGACGCGAAACTTTTATGCTTCCGGTAGACTGGTCAGGAACTTTTCCGGTTTTTGAAAACGGATTAGTGCCTTTAGAACCAAAAATAAAAATGCCAAAAGGCATTACCGAAAACAAAACAGGTAAAGACGGATTCTTCCCAAATGGAAATTTTACGTTTACCGAAAATTTTACTTCTGATAAATTAGATTACCGATGGATCGGACTTCGAGGACCGCGTGAAAATTTTATTGCAGTAACGAAAAAAGGACTTCAGATTAATCCTTTCGAAGTCAATATAAAAGAACTGAAACCTACTTCGACACTTTTTTACAGACAAATGCACAATACCTTCTCGTTTGCCACAACAATAGAATACAAACCGGCATCTGAAAAAGATCTGGTAGGAATAACATGCGTGCAAAACGAGCGTTTTAATTATGTTTTTGGGATCACAAAAAAGGGAAAAGACACTTATATTTTATTAGAAAGAACAGAAAACGGACAATCAAAAATAATGGCAAGCGCCAAAATTGATATCAAAAAAAATATACGATTACAAGTAAAAGCAACCGGAGACAGTTACGAATTTAGTTATGCGCTAAATGCTACTGATTTTAAAAATTTAGGCGAAAGTGTTTCTGGAGATATTCTATCCACAAATGTGGCTGGAGGTTTTACAGGAGCATTGATAGGATTGTACGCAACGGCTGCAAATAATAGCCAGCCGCAATAAAAAATAAAATATGAAAAAAGCACATTTAAAAGTATTTTTGTTTTTGCAGCTCTTCTTTTTGGTTTTGGGTTGTCAGTCCAATCAGTCATCTGTGATGGCGCAAAGCAAAGCCAAAAACGAGAATTGGGTAGGAACCTGGGCTTGCGCGCAAATGCTGGTTGAACCCAACAATATGCCACCTGCTCCGGGACTTTCAGAAAATACACTTCGACAAATTATAAGGGTTTCTATTGGAGGAAAACGTATGAGATTGCGTTTCTCTAATATTTTTAGCGATCAACAAACGGTTTTAAAATCGGTTAGTGTGGCCAATGTTATCGATGCACCGATTGTTGATGCTAAAACCCAAAAAGAGCTTCGTTTTAACGGCAAACCAGACATCACGATAAACCCTGAACAAGAAGTTTTTTCAGATGCTTTTGATTTTGAATTACAGCCCGGACAACTTTTAGCGATTACGATTCATTACGGAAATACATCGCAAAAAACATCAGGACATCCCGGTTCACGCACCACTTCATACATTCTTGAAGGAGATCAAATTCAAAACAAAGCTTTTGATGGCGCAATAAAAACAGATCACTGGTATTCGATTATGGGACTGGATGTTGTGGCTGATAAATCGGCTGCGAATATCGTTTGTTTGGGAAATTCCATTACAGACGGTCGCGGCTCAGGAACCAATAAACAAAATCGATGGACAGATATTTTATCGGCACGATTATCTGCCAATAAAAAAACAGAAAAAATAGGTGTTTTGAATTTAGGAATTGGAGGAAATTGCGTCGTTAAAGGCGGATTAGGTCCAACAGCTTTAAATCGTTTTGATCGAGATGTATTATCTCAAAAAGGCACAAAATGGCTCGTAATTCTGGAAGGTATCAACGATATTGGCGGAATTAAAAACCCTGATGACGCACCAATAAAAGCCCAGGAACTTATTGAAGCTTATAAAGTGATGATACAAAAAGCACATTCAAAAGGAATAAAAGTGTACGGCTGTACCATTTTGCCTTTTGCCAAATCATTTTATGATGCGCCACATAAACAAGAAGCCCGTGATATTGTAAATGCCTGGATCAGAAATAGCAAATCCTTTGATGCTGTAATTGATTTTGATAAAGCAATGGTTGCAGAAGAAGGTTCAAAAACGATTTCATCCAGCCTGCACGACGGTGATTTCTTGCATCCAAATGAAGCCGGTTATATGAAAATGGGAGAAACAGTAGATCTCAATTTATTTAAATAACAGTTTGCATATTTGAATTCGATTAAAATGATTTTTTGATAATAAAAACAAATCAACAATGAAATCAATACTTAGGTTTTTCGCATTTATCATTCTTTTTTCAATAGCACAAAAGGGATATTCTCAAGATCCTAATTTTCATGTTTATCTGAGTTTTGGCCAGTCAAATATGGAAGGATATGCCAAAATAGAACCACAGGATAAATTGGGAGTTGATGATCGGTTTCAGGTTTTACAGGCAGTCAATTGTCCTGAACTGAAACGTGAAAAAGGAAATTGGTACACTGCCATACCGCCATTGTGCCGCTGTAGTACAGGACTAACACCAGTTGATTATTTTGGACGAAATCTGGTAGCCAATCTGCCTAAAAATATAAAAGTGGGCGTAATCAATGTAGCCGTTGGAGGATGCAAAATTGAACTTTTTGACAAAGATAAAACAGCAGAATATGTGGCAACAGCGCCAGACTGGATGAAAGGCATTTTAAAAGAATACGACGGAAATCCGTATGCAAGATTGGTCGAACTGGCCAAAATAGCGCAGAAAAAAGGTGTCATTAAAGGTATTTTACTGCATCAGGGAGAATCGAATACCGGCGATACACTTTGGTCGAAAAAAGTAAAAATTGTCTACGATAATTTGATAAAAGACCTGAATCTGGATCCGAAGAAAGTGCCTTTGCTTTCGGGGGAAACCGTAAACGAAGACCAGAACGGTAAATGTGGCAGCATGAATAAAATTATCGCAACATTACCAAAAACGATTCCCAATTCGTATGTTATTTCATCAAAAGGATGTACTGCAGAACCTGACTTTTTACATTTTAATGCCGCAGGTTACAGAGATTTGGGAAGACGTTATGCCGATAAAATGCTTTCGTTACTGGGATATAAATTGGCTGATGGAAAATCGCCTTTTATAGTACAGGCACCTCTTGGTTTTGATCAGTTAAATAGCAGTATTCCGGCGGGAAAAATAGAAGCGATTACTTATGAATCCAAAACAGTTGGATCTACAAGAAAAGTAACTATTTATATACCACCGGGATTTAATAAAAAGAAAAAATATCCTGTTCTATATCTTTTACACGGAATTGGCGGCGATGAAAAAGAATGGCTCAACGGAGGAAATCCGCAAATTATATTAGACAATCTTTTTGCAGAAGGAAAAATTGAACCTATGATTGTGGTTATGCCAAACGGCAGGGCAATGAAAGATGACAGTGCGACCGGCAACATAATGGCGCCCGACAAAGTACAAGCTTTTGCTGCGTTTGAAAAAGATTTATTAAACGACCTGATTCCGTTTATCGAAAAAAAATATCCGGCCCTGAAAGACAGAGATCACCGCGCCATCGCCGGATTATCAATGGGCGGCGGACAATCTTTAAATTTCGGATTAGGGAATTTAGATGAATTTGCCTGGGTTGGCGCTTTCTCAGCAGCTCCCAATACTAAAATGCCCGAAGAATTACTTCCCAATCCCGAAACTACAAAAAAGAAATTAAAACTACTCTGGATTTCTTGCGGAGATAACGACTGGCTTATCGAAAACAGTAAACGAACGCACGATTATTTGTATAAAAATGATGTACCGCACATTTATTATATCGAGCCGGGAGTGCATGATTTTAAAGTCTGGAAAAATGGTTTATATATGTTTTCACAATTCTTATTTAAACCTGTCGATCAATCAAATTTTGCAGCTTATACCATTTTAGGCAATCCGGCACACACCAATATTCGTACTGCAAAATATCCTCAAATATTACCGGATAACAGAGTAATTTTTAAGGTTAGCGCTCCTGAAGCTTCAAAAGTACAAATCGATTTGGGTAAAAAATACGATCTGACAAGAGATTCAGAAGGATTTTGGACAGTAACTACAGAGGTGATCAACAAAGGATTTAATTATTATTCCCTGCTTATTGATGGCGTCGCGGTTGCAGATCCGTCAAGTCAGACATTTTACGGCATGGGACGAATGGCAAGCGGTATCGAAATTCCAAATAAAGAAGGAGATTTTTACGCTTTAAAAGAGGTTCCGCATGGCGATATCAGAATCAAAAAATACTTTTCAAAAGCAAGTAATGTATGGCGCGAAATGTATGTGTATACACCGCCGGGCTATGAAAATGCTATAGAAAAATATCCGGTTTTATATCTTATGCACGGCGGAGGTGAAGACCAAACAGGCTGGGCAACTCAGGGAAAAGCAAATTTAATATTAGACAATTTAATTGCCGAAAATAAAGCAAAACCAATGGTCATTGCAATGCTCGACGGCAATATGGGAAACACAGGCGGCGTGGCAGGTTTTAATGAAAATGCATTGAAAGCTTTTGAAAATGAATTAAAAACCGGAGCAATACCTTTTGTAGAAAGCAATTTTAAAGTTTCAAAAGAGGCTAAAAACAGGGCTTTGGCGGGATTATCAATGGGAGGTTTGCAAACACTTTATGCGGGCGTTAAAAATTCTGACTTGTTTTCTTATATAGGCGTATTCAGTTCAGGCTGGTGGGCCAATAATACCATTTTATCCGATCCGCAATACGAGTTTATGAAAAATAATGCCGGAACGATTAATGCGAACATCAAAGAATTTTGGATTTCTATGGGCGGCAAAGAAGATATCGCTTATGAAAATTGCAAAATAATGATCAAAAAGTTCGACCAGATCGGAGTCAAATATAAATACAGCGAATATCCGGGCGGACATACATGGCCAGTCTGGAGACATGATTTATTTATGTTTACACCGTTATTATTTCAGCAGAAATAAAAATTTAAAAATAGTAATTGAATTGCATAATAATAAAGTTCATGAATACATTTTCAAAATATAGCCTCACATTTCTTATCGTTTTTAGTTGTACTTTTTTAAAAGCGCAGTCGTTTATTACAACTCAAAAAAGCGACAATGTTATTGTACTGAAAGAGAAATCTTCACCCTTATCTTTTCTTGTCAGTGACGGAACAGATGCCGGTATTTT
>Ga0247810_10000669_pt1 | contig 30891 bp, 35 predicted proteins | sample UWRJL119311C1_FD_179918 | JGI IMG/M metagenome (GOLD analysis project Ga0247810, IMG submission 179918) | Plant litter microbial communities from Arlington Agricultural Research Station in Wisconsin, United States - UWRJ-L119-311C-1 | ecosystem: Environmental > Terrestrial > Plant litter >... | reverse complement strand
TTCCCCCGATGGATTTCAATATCACCTAAATATTCCTCCAAAGTATTGATCGCAAATGTAGCCAATGTTTCATCCTCAGCATTAACGATCTCATCCGTATGAACAAATTCACTAGCTTTAATCTGATCATATATCCTCATTTCTTTGGCTATCTCCAACGCTTCCCCACGCACATCAATAGGTGAGCCACTTGTTCTCAATCCTTTGCCGAGTTCCACCACTGTCACTCCGTAACCAAATTTATTCAACCAATACGCCAAAGTTAGTCCAGCAAAACTTGCACCCGATATTAACACTTGTTTTTTCATCCTGTCAATTTTTTTTAACGATTACATTATCGTTATGAATTCAAATGTAATTGTAGCTTTACAAATAAAATATTCGATAAACTAGTATTTTTAATCGTAAAACATGGATTTGAAAGATGAATCAGGTATCGACAGCAGAGTTCTCCAATTCACCAATAAAGTAGGTGTCACCATAGAAAATGAATTGAAACACTTTCATATCAGCTTTTTCAAAGGATTTACTTTCCTGCCTGAAATGGCAATGCACTTCGGATCATTTTTCACAAAAGATAGCTTCACCCGCGTAACTGCCACATCTGATATAACTGATGCGATAGGCTTTGTCTTTCACAATATCTTTGAAGATGATACGATGGCCATCAATTCAGATAAAAGTAAAGCCAGGCGTATCCTCGCCCCTCCTTATGTGCGTATTTTTCCATATGCGATTAGTCAGGAAATACATTTTGAAAAGGACACCTGGGTTACGCATGTTTCCATCAGCATTAGCGCCGGTTATTTGAAAACTTATTTACAGGAAGAATCTGAGCACTTTCAGTACCTGTTCAACAGTACCAATAATTATTGGATTGAAGAAATCATGACCGATGATATATTGCGCACGGTAAATGAGATCGTGAAAAAGGAAGAGCCGGGTAACATGAGAAGTTATTTTTACAAGATCAAGGCAATGGAACTGCTTTTCTACCTATTTGAAAGTTTGAAAAAGCGTCAGAATGCTGTTCGTCAGAAGCTCAGTGCTAACGAAATTGAAGCGGTTTACCTGGTGCGCGACAAAATTGTCTCCTCATTAAGCCGATTCAGTAGTATCGATGAATTGAAGCAAATAGCAGGCATGAATGAACTCAAGCTTCGTAAATTGTTTGAGCAGGTATTTGGCATGGGCATTTATGATTACTATCAGCACTTGCGTATGAAAGAGGCTGCGAGGCTGATGCGTGAGGAAAATATATCCGTATCAGCAGCGGGCTATAAAATGGGTTTCGAAAACTTAGGTCACTTCACCAAAGTATTTGAAAAACATATCGGCAAAAAGCCGATGAAGTACATACAAAGTTTTAATACCATTAATGTTAAAAGTCATTTGTCTAAAGATTCATCAAAGTGATTCCATAGCCAAGAAAAGAGAAATTTAAATTTATGTGAAAATTGAAAGAGCATTTATTCTATTTCAGGAGGTTTTTTTTGTTCGAGTACCCAAGGTTCGAGAATTTCACAAATAACTCCAAATTCCCTAGCCTTTAAAACAATTTCCTTTGCAACACTATCATTGGGAATTGTTAATTTAATTATTTCACCATCTACAATTCCGATTTTGATATCCATTGCTTCCTTCAAGGATATATCAGCGCTTTTTGTTAGGAGTTCCATAAAGGGAAGTCCACGCATGCCTACATTCCAACCTGTAAATTTAATTGTCGCCATTTTATAAAAGATAAAGCCTATTTTTCATATAATCCTGTTGAATTCCTTTATTATGAATGACCGGGAGATTATAATATAGAATCATGAATTAGTACTCACTAAATTTAGCATCTTTATTCAGTGCTGATGGGTCTAACATAAATTGATCTATGAATATGTTTTTAATAACATCATCTAATTCTCTTCTATTCACTGTACTTGAATTCCGTCGTGATTTGATGTAATTATAAAACACCATATGATCTGTTAATTTTCCCACAGTTTTGATATTCATCTCTTTTCCCATCTTATTAGAAATCCGTATTCCGAAGATTGAAAGAACAATTCCAGAGAAAGCAATTGTTCCATCAAAAAAGAAGGTCAGCAGAGACAAAAATAATAAAGCTGCGAATACAAAAATCAGCCAGGTAGGTGGAGATAACAGAAATAGCTTCATGCCAAGTAGATCTTCCAACATTTTTACTTTCTTAATTCTACTTTTACGAGGTATGATGTTTTCAATAAGGGTTTCAGGACTAAGATGTAATTGGCTTAAATTGAAAACCTGAGATAAGGCTTGATTCAGTTTATAATAGGCTTGTTGACTGGTACAGTCATCGTGGTCCTCAAGTTTAATTTTTTCATGGACAAGGTTACACAAGTCTCCGAAAATTTTAACCTTTTCAAGTTCATATACCCGAAATGAGATCTGAAAGGAATGTTCAATCCTGCGGATGGCATCAGATACATCCTCTAATTCCACTTGCTCAAGTGAATCGTCAGATGCAATATTTGTATCTCTTAGCTTATCACTCATTAATATCGCTGTTATCAATAATTCAATGTAGAAATTTAACCTGTAAACTATCCTTTTACCTATTGATCTTTTGAGCTTACTTCTTTGTGATCCACTGATACATTATCTTTCTTAGAACAGGTGCCAATTATTGCCATTACAAATAGCAGAATAAAGAACAATACTAGGCAGCCTTTTGATTTACTCGGAGTCAGGTTTGAAAGTTGCATGATCTTCAATAAGCATCAAATATAACAATTTAATTTACCGGCTTTCGTGCTGCTGCGATCATCAGGAGATGAGATGATAAAATTAATCTTTCGGGATCTATTATATGATTATAGCTATTGGTAGGAAAGCGAAAGCCTGTATCCATATTTTTACTTAACAATTTTATAACAGAGTTAAGTATTTTAAAGCTATGGCACAAAAATTGAGAATGGTTCGCTACACATAAATGAAAACCAAATGAAAAAAACACTACTGTTTATGGCAGTTTTTGCCCTCCTTGCGTCATGTAAGAAGAATGCTGATGAACCAACTAATCCAGAAGTAAATGAAAATCTATCTCCGGATATTGAACTTGCAGTTAAGGGAGCTACCTCAGAGATTCAACCCCTGCACCAACCTTATGTAACTTACAATTTTTTAGGTTTTGGCTATGATGCTGCAGATAAATACGATAGCGAAGTTGCCGTGAGGGCCAGCGTGATAGATATTCCTACCTATGCAGCCAGTTCCCAAAATAATATTTTACAGGACAGTGGAACATCAGCTTCATGGGAAACCTTTGAAGCAGAAGATGCCGCTAATTTATCAGCGCAATTGTCTAATTCTTATCAACCAACTGCTGGTCTGAAACTTTTTGGGAATACAATTGTAAATGCCTTTCCGGAAAGTGCCGCTACTGACAAAAAGTATATCTATGGATATTATTACAATTATGCGATCACCAAAAGTTTTTATCTTTTCTACGATGACAGAGCAAATAATTATCTAACTGCTGACTTTAAAAGAGATCTTGATTTACTCAGCGCTAAAGACCTGGTTCATAAATACGGAACACATGTGCTTACGGGCATAAAATTAGGTTCAAAGTTTGAAGTTTTTTACCAGGCAGAGGCTCCACAGCAAAACAGGAAAAAGATCGCAACCGAGGGTTTACGTTACGCTTTGAAACGAACATTTAGTTTGCTGCATGGCTATTTGGATGATGTTAATTTATCGAACTTAAATGCAAATTCTGCCGCAAAAATCTATTACAATCCGGTTGGCGGCGACATAGGCAAGTTAAAGCCCGAAACTGTAAACGGCAGCGTAAAATTGAATATTACGAATTGGTGGAATTCTTCGACAAAAGATAACGTAAGGTTTATAGGAGTTTATAGAGACGGTTTGGTGCGTTTGGATAGCTTTATTGATAATCCAGTTAAAAAAGCTGAAGTAACGGCTTATCTCGAACAGTATTTTGCAGAGAGAGCTGTAAAGCTTGTAAATTAGTAAAGAGCAATACTTAAAGTTTGTTAAAAATACGCTGCCCCCAAAAATGTAAACACTATTTGGGGGCAGCGTATTTTCAAGAAGCTTCTTTTTATTTAAAAACCATACATCCCACCTCCTGGCAAACCATCATCAGCAACCTGACAGAGTGGGGTCCGGTTTTTACTATTTTCAATTTTGCAATTATGGCCAAAGCAACAGAATCCCTGGAAGAATTTTACAAGCACAAGTTTGAAGAGCTAGCTGAGAATTTAAGTAAAGAAACAGGTCAGTTTAATATTTTCCAGATCGAAGATCTCGTACGCATAGGAACATCATCACCAACGTATATTCGTCGGGATTTCTATAAGATTATGCTGTTCCAGGGAAATAATGTTTTCCATTATAGTAATCAGAGCATTCCGGTCTCGGGAAATACACTCCTGTTTTTCAATCCGCAAGTCCCCTATACCTACGAGCCGGTCACCAAAGGAACCAAAGGTTACTTCTGCGTATTCAGAGATGAGTTTTTTCAGCAAAATCTTCGCCTTAATTTAGGAGAGCTGCCCTTATTCGCAGCGGGGTCCCAACCTGTATTTCATTTAACTGAGGACGAAAACGAAGTGGTACAAGCTCTTTTCGAAAAGATTGAAAGAGAGTTGAACAGCGATTATAGCTATAAGTATGAACTGATTAAGACTTATGTGAGCGAACTGATATACACGACAATGAAGCTCAAACGGTCAGAAAATGTTTTCCAGCATCCTGATGCAGGTTCCCGAATCACCGCTGTGTTTACAGAACTTTTAGAACGGCAGTTTCCGATAGCGTCTACTGCTCAACGCTTCGAGCTGCGTTCTCCAAAAGTATTCGCCGAAAGACTTGCAGTACATGTCAATTATCTCAACAGGTCTATCAAAAAGACAACCGGTCGCACCACTACCGATCATATCTTTGAACGGCTGACCAGCGAAGCTAAAGCCCTGCTTAAACATACCAACTGGAATATCGCTGAGATCAGTTATGTACTGGGTTTTGAAGATCAGGCACATTTTAACAATTTCTTCAAAAAACAAACCCAACTCAGTCCCTCTTCTTTCCGTAAGGTTTGAATGTGACAAAAATCGGTATGATATCAGCAAATCCTTTTTTGCGATACCGCCTAACTTTGTACATCAATAAAAAATTATGAGCGATACAAAAGTTTGGTACATCACAGGAGCATCCAAAGGAATGGGCCTCTCCCTGGTAAAACAACTCTTAGCTAAAGGGCACAAAGTTGCGGCTACATCTAGGTCGGCCGCTGCACTAGACCATATATCTTCACATGGAGAGCAGTTCTTACCGCTGGAAGTAGATTTGAAAAGTGAGCAATCAATTGCAGATTCCATAAAGAAAACCGTTGAGCACTTCGGTGAACTCAATGTAGTGGTAAACAATGCCGGCTATGGCCTTGGCGGTGCTTTGGAAGAACTCACCGCAGAAGAAATTGAGGAGAATTTTGAAGTCAATTTCTTTGCCGTTGTAAGAGTAGTACAGCAATCCCTTCCCTATTTACGGAAACAACGGTCAGGACATATCATTAACATTTCCTCCATTGCAGGTTTTGCACCAGGTACAGGCTGGTCAATGTATTGTGCTGCAAAATTTGCAGTAAGCGGGTTAACAGAAGCACTGGCAAATGACCTGAAGCCTTTGGGAATCAAGGTCACCAATGTGCTTCCGGGATGGTTCAGGACCAATTTTGCGAAGCCAGATGCTATAGCCTACAGTCAAAACCAGATGGAGGATTATGCTTATTTGCGGGATTATCATGAAAAAATGAACCACATGGACGGCGCGCAGCTGGGAGACCCGGATCGAATTGCTGATGCTTTTTTAGCTTTAGTGGGTAGTCAAGAGCCCGCGGTTAACTTGTTTTTAGGCAGCGACGCTTTTGATCGCGCAAAAAGTAAAATAGCGCAATTAAATAAAGAGATGGAGACCTGGAAAGCAATTGCAAACTCCACCGATTTTAATTCTTAAAGCTTTAAATTAAATGCCTGAAACGACCGGATGAGTATCGTAATTACCCGGTCGTTTCAGTTCAGTTCAACAGCAATTAAATCCACATCACCAATAGATGTAAACTTATTTTTCCAAAAGCGTTGTGACCATACTTTGCTTTTTCAACCTGATCTCTTTCGTGCCGGCTTTTAACAATATAGATATGGCATACTCTTCAGGATCTATAACGCAATTCAATTCTGCGCTGGTATTTTCTGCCAGGTTTGAAAATGCGTTCCTGATTTCTGTTTCATCGAATACAACTTCCGTCGCCATCTTTTGTTTCTTTCGGTCAAACCAAACTACCCACAGACTTTTGGGAACTGCCCGTTGTTCATCACCATTTTTTAAAAGGGCAGCATCAAAGAGCTGTTCTAATTCTGCATTCAAATAAGTCACGGCTAGCTGATCAAATTTTACCGCATTGTCATTCACCTTGAAATGCCAGCTGTATTTTTTTTGCCATTGCTGGAAAATTTCCGGGAGTATTTTATGAACTTTAATGCTATCACGTAATTTGCGCGGCACATTCCGTTCATAACTCTCTGTAATGAAGTTTCCCAGAAACAAGTACCTGTCATCAGGATCTACATCTTTAGCACTGAGTTTTACTTCAGTCGCTTTAAAAGTAGCTACTAAAACCTGTTTCCTTCCGCCCGCAATCCACAGCACAATATGGCCTCCCGGTGAAAGTCCTAAAACCAGGTAATTGTATTCTTCCTTAGCATTGGTCTCGTGATAGACATATCCTTCCCTGAATAACTCAGTAAGTCTTTTTTTAGGTAAAATGAAGCTTCCCCTATAGATCTTCCTTTCCGCAAAAGATAGCCAGGTGATAGAAAGACTGTCAGGTACAGCTCTTTTATCTGGCCCCACAGCCATGATTCCTCCTGTTGCTCCCCAACCACTGTTAACGAAATCGGACGTGGGTAATTGTGGACTGTAGCCGTTTACAGATTTAAATTGTCCACCAATAATTTTAATCGGATATGCCTCGGCGGCGTCGACACCCGGGAGCCATTCAAATTGCTCAGGTTCAGACGGTCGGCAGGCAGACAGATGTGTCACGACAACCAACAGTAACAAGATAAAAAAAGGGAATTGATAATGTTTGGTTAAGCCGTTAGGATTCATCGTAAAGCCTTATTTTTTATACCCGTCAAAACCGCGGAATTTAATCCACATGGCAGCATTTTCACTTTTCCTGTTAATCACAGTCAATTCTTCATACACAACTTTATTATTCACCTTCTTTTCCAGCATGAAATAGGCAAGCCCCGTAATGCTGTCATCCCAAACCTGGAATTTGGTATCAATACGCTCGCCTTTAATTTCATCTCCATTTTCATCCAGTTGGATAGTTGATTTGTTTAGACCAGAATCTTTGATAAAAATTGGTTTGCCCAGCTTGTTTTGCAGGCTACGCTCCAGTAAAACAGCCTGAGTAGCATCATACAGCTTGATTTCATACATTTCTATTTTATGCGTCTCCTGTCCGTAATGTAAAACCAGCAGATTTTTTTCCTTCCCTGCTCTTCCCACCAGCGATTGTTTAGCATAAACCAGGAGTTCCGGCTTTGAGCTGGCGAAGCTTTCAAAGCCCATTACAGTGGATTCTTTATCACTACCATCTCTTAAAGATAAAGCGTTAGCTTTCAGCAAATCGTCTATGCTTTCAGTCATCTGCAAATCGGCCAGATCGAACTTTTCTGATTTAACTGCTGCTGGCGAACTTACTGTAGTATCAGCTACGGGCTTTTTTGCCTTTGAAGTACACGATATTAAAGCTAAACACAGGACGAAATTTATGGCGGCAATCTTCATTTTACTAATAATTATAGCATGTGATGATAAAGATAGAAGTATATAACATCATTAAGATAGAGATTACGATAAATCCGATTATTTATCAATCAATTACTGTAAAAAACATTCGTCCAATTCTGCTAAAACTGGTAAATTCATTCAAAAATTAAAATAAGGTTATGAGAACAATCAATCCCTGGATCAACTTTAATGGGAATGCGGAAGAAGCGTTCACTTTTTACAAATCAGTTTTTGGTGGTGATTTTACAAAGATCATTCGTTTCAAAGACTTGTCAAGCGCTGAATTTCCCATAGAAGAAAAAGATGCCAATAAAATAGTGACCATTGTCTTGCCTATAGGAAAACACAATGTGTTAATTGCCAATGATGTTCCGGATTTTATGGGACCAGTGAGCGAGAATGAAAACCGTTCTAAAATATCAATCAGTGCAGACAGCCGGGAAGAAGCAGAAAAACTTTTTAACGGACTTTCGGCAGGCGGAGAAATTGAAGGCCCCATTGGCGAAAGTCCCTGGGGAACTTATGCCGGAATGTTCAGAGATAAATATGGTATTGAGTGGATTGTGGAATTTGACCCAAATTATAACGGGTAAATTTAACAGAACTCCTTAAATTTTCATACCCAAATTGTGATGCAATTATATATATTTGTAACATATAATTAACGTACTCACAAAAAATGAAAAAATTATTTACTATTTTATTAGTAGCAGCGAGCTGCTCAACTGCCTTTTCACAAGAAAAAGGAGATTTTGAATATGGCTTTAACGTTGGTCTGAACCTTGCCACTGTTACAAGTGGAACAAACAACAATTCAGATTCCCGGGTTGGATTCAACGTCGGCGCTTTCGGAGATTACTTCTTTTCGGACAGGTGGAGTATCAAAGCAAAACTTAACTATGATCAGAAAGGCTGGAATAGCGGATATTTCATTAATGAAGAGGATAGCTTTTTGACTGATTACCATTTTGATTATCTAACAGTTCCGGTTATGGCGAACTGGCATTTTGGAAAAAAGAGGAATTGGTATCTGAATTTTGGTCCTTACGTTGGTTTTTTAATTAGTGCTAAAGAATCAAGATTTGGTATTGATCTGAAAGAACTTACTCAAAGTATCGATGCTGGTTTGGCGCTGGGAATTGGCGTTAAGATACCGGTGAGTGATAAGATCAAGATTGTGCTGGAATCTGACGGACAAAGCGGTTTGACAGATATCTTTAAGAACAACACCGGAAATTCGATCAGAAATAGCAGAAGCAGTCTCAATGCAGGCTTAGTATTCGGACTTTAAAATTTACAGGTTATGGTTGAACTCTCAGGAGTTCAACGACCATAAAAGTGATGGTCCTATCACAACGCACTTCCGTTATATCAGGATATTGAGCTACTTAAGCGAAGAATTGAATGGAATTAGCATTTTACAAGCCACGTAATCAAATCTTACAAAAATATATCAAAGGTTACTATTTTATTACTGATGATCAAACAGACAAATCACTGACCTACAGGACTTTTCCAAATAACTATACCATATTATCCAGCAACCAGAATGCCAATGTGGTATTGAGCGAGAATAAAATAGCCGTAGTACCATCAGCCGAAAAAAAGATCAGTACCAACCTGGTGTTCCACTACACCAACCCGATAGAAATCTATTATGACTGTAGCATAAATGAAATTACCCTTTATTTTAAACCCTTAGGATTGAATCATTTTTTTGATGGCGACCTGGACTTCTTCCTTGAAGGAAAAAATCTGGAGCACTTTAATCCCTACCCGGATTTCAAGGAAAAAATGGAAGACATTTTCAATTGTGAAACCAGAGAGGAGCAAATAGACAAACTCGAAAGCTACTGGCTTTCCAAATTACTTGAAAAAGATTTTGTGCTGTTAAGAGAAATCCTGACCGCTGTAGAGCAGGAAATTATAATCAATGACATTGCCAAAAAACACCACTTTACCCGCCAATACATTAACAAGCTGTTTACTAGAAATTTAGGTAAAAGTCCGACAGAATACCGCAAAATTCATCGTTTCAGGAATGCCATGCAGATGCGCAACCATTCGAGAAATCTATCAGCCCTATCCCATGAAACTTTATTTTATGACCAGTCGCATTTTATCAAAGATTTTAAGGAGTTATCCCATCTCGCTCCAGGCGCGTTTTTTAAAACGGTGAACACTGACAATGAAAATATCTGGCTCTTTATCTAAACAGTTTCCATTTTTACAATTATGAGCAAATGAGTATGGGTTTCTTTGTGTAAAATAACCAACACATGAGATCCATATTTGCACTCTTTTTGCTTTACTTTTCAGCACTGTCCATTTCCAGCGCCCAGACTGCTGATCACACTGCATTACCTAAAATTTCCTACCAGCAAATGCTGATGGAGCATGATACGCTGGTCGCCTACATTAAACAGGTAAGTCCCGTCATCTATTTCAACAAACAAGTGCGGGGAATAGATTTTAATCAGCATGCCCAACAGCTCAGAAAGCAGATCAATGCGAACACCACTATGGAAGCTTATCTCCATATTCTAAAAAAAACAATTAATTCTGCTCAAGATGGGCATACCAGCCAATTAAACACTGTGCTGCTGGATATTGCAAAGAAATACTGGATCCCTTCAGGTCATGTTTCATTTGACAGTGCCTCAACACAAAACATGTATAAATATGTAAAATCACTCAAGAATACTTTCTATGCAAAAGTCGATCTCAATTTGATCTATACCAAAGGATCCTATTATAACTTATTACCATTCAGCTATAAAGGAAAACAATACCCTGCAGCGATGCGACTGATCAATTGTAATGGCAAAGATATCCATCAGTTTGTCAGCACACTTACAGAACTATCTTCCCCCCTGCGCTGGGACAGGGTCAATAACAGAGTATATGATGAAAACTTTTACTGGCCCACCGAAATTTACAAAAACGGAATTTTAAAGCTCACCTTCCTCGATAAGCAAAACCAACAGCATCAGCTGGATATCTCCAAAACAGATACAGTAACCTACCTCGAAAAGAAAATTCATACCTATGGTTATTTCAGCCAGACCGACACAGTAGTCACCCATTATTTCCAAAAACAAGGAATTTTCTATGCGAAAATACCAGCCATGAGAGAGGAATTAGGTGACACCATCAAAGGTCGTTTAACAGAATTAATAAGCAACCACAAGGTTAAAAGCGTGGTGATCGACATTAGAGGAAACGGCGGCGGAAGTGATAACACTTACAACAAGTTTTTGAGTATGCTAGTTAAAGATACCTTAAAAAAGAATGTGATTGTAGCGAGGAATTTTAGTCCTTATATCCAGGAACATTATCATATCAACCGTGATTCCATCTTAAAAAGCAATACCCAAACATTCCATCCCGGCGTACCTCAGCTAGACGCACCTGAAATGTATTACATTAAACAATCCTTTAATTTCGTTGAACCCGATAGTGCCTCCTACGCTTTGGAAGGAAAAATATACATCCTCCAGGATCGGTATATTTATTCATCCGCCAGTAATTTGTCTAGCCTGGCTAAGAACAGTGAGCAGCTGATCAGTATTGGTGAAACACCAGATCTGTTAGGCGGGCTGCAGGCAGATGTAATGATTAAGATGCTGCCCTATAGCAAATTTATTTTTAGAGTAGAACCTCAAATCGATTTTACCGACATCAAAAACGTTACTGATATTTTTCAGAATCACGTGGAATACCCCGTATCTTACACTATTGAAAATCTTCATTTACGCAGTACCACTACCGCAGATCTATATGGGAAGGATTTTTTGTTAAATCACGATCCAATGTTCCGTAAGGTGCTGGAGCTGGAAGATTAAGAGAACCTAAGATTATATGCATTATATCAAGATCATCATTCTCAGCATCGTATTTTCCTTACTCATTTTTGTAAGCACGTATCTCTCGATGCAGGTTTTTGCCGACCAGCCAGCTGCATCTTGCCTGGGCTGCTCCTATTTGAAAGATACATTTTTCTTTTCCTTATTTTCCCTGCTGGTGATTCCTTTCGTTTTGTTATTCCTGACCAAAGCAAAAATAACCCATACGCTATTTTCATTGATCATCTCCCTCATCTTCATTGTAATTGCATTTGTCATTAATTTTAACCTGTTTATTGACAGAGTTTCTTCCTGGAGTTCCTACAACACGAAAGATGAAGTTGTGGCTACCGCATACCAATCCTATCCATTCCTCCTAACAGGCAGTATTATTGTATTCATAATTTTTTATACGGTCTATAAAACAAAAAAGAGACCTTAACCTTACAGTAGCGCAAACGCCATTTAGAATCACGATTATGAAGACAACCCTATTTTCCTTCGTCTTATCTCTGTCTTTTATCCTCGCAGTTCCTGTCAATGCCCAAAAACATAACCCCTCCAATCGCTGGCTTATTGAGCTCTTGCCTATAGATGCGGCTACCTTTAAAAAAGCATTTGAAGTTCGGAAGAAAACCATTATTAGTGATACAGCTACCTATAGAAAGAAAAATGGCATACTAAGGCTTCCTCTTGCCAATGGAAAGAGAGTAGTTTTTGAGGATAACAAGGGCACTCCTTATGATGAAGATAGAAAGTCCTTTCGCTATCTTGGACAAGTAAAAGTATTAAGTTGCTACCTTGTGGAACAACATCTTTTTGAAAGTACAGACTACGTCCTGATCAACAAAAAAACAGGGAAGACCAATACCTTGGCAGGCAAACCAGCTGTTTCGCCTGATGGTAAAATTTTGTTCAACACCGCATTTAATCGTTATGAAGAATATGCCGATGTAAGTCCTCCGAGCCAGGATATTTACCTTTCCGTTGTATCCCTTGGCGGTTTCAGCGAGCCTTATCGCGTCTCCTACAACAACATGTACATTACAAATTATGCCTGGGAAACCAACACCAGTCTGGTAATTTGCTACAGAACCAGGGAAGAAGAAGGTGATAAAGATTTCAAATATGCGAGATTGCTGTTTAAAAAATAAAATAACAAATTACCTCCTTATCTTACCTACGTCAGTACAACATCACTGCTGTTCATAGAGAGGTATTTTTGATTATATTGGAGACGCAATTGAGTGATATGGAAATTAAGTACAATTTTTTTTTCGGTTATATTTTCTATAGAATGACAGCAGCCTATCATAAGTGGGATGGAAGAAATGGAATTACTTCACTTATTGGAATTTCGATGATACAGGGCTGTATATTACTCGATATTGTATTTTTCTTATTGAGGTTATTCTTTGAAAGGGAACAATTGCATGCTCACCTTCCTTTAGCAAGGTGGATAATTTTGGTTACATATGGCCTAATATTGGTTTTTAATTATCGTAAATACGACAATACATATAACAAATTTCGCTTTTATTGGAAAGATGAATCGAAATCAAAAAGACGTATAAAAGGAATTTTGGTAGTTGTATCACTAATTGTCCCATGGCTGCCGATCATCTTAATGGGTATATATTGGAAGTAGCTAATCAAATTAAGCAGTTTAAAACAACAATAATTTCACAACCTATGTTAAAGTCATGATTATTTCCTTTGGATCTTTATTGCTCCACGAAGATTCCATACCTCAATTATCACAAAATCCAAGATGGAATCTAAATTAGTATTGTGAATGATATTTCATTCATAACTCACTATTCAACTGTATTACGCATGAAATATCATGCATTAGCTTATATAATATATTCTTCCTATATTTGAATGATATTTCATGCATAAACCCTATAATTCGACTATTATGAATGATATTTCATACATACATAACAATAGCGATCTAGCTATATTGAAACAAATTGGACAGTTTATCAAAGAAAAAAGAATTGAAAGAAACATCAATCAGGAGGTTCTGGCCAGTAATGCAGTTATCAGTCGGTCTACATTAAGTCTTATCGAACGCGGTGAGAATATCTCCCTGATCAACCTTATCAAAATTTTGAGAACATTGGATATTTTATATGTATTGGACAGATTCAGTCCTGCACCACAAATCAGCCCGATGTTATTAGCAAAAGAAGAGCAAAAAAAGCGGAAACGCGTATTCAGCTATAAACAGAAACCAGAAAACGAAGATTTAGGATGGTAAAAACAGCATATGTAAAGTTATGGGGAACACTGGTCGGTGCAGTGGCATGGGATGAACAAAGACAAATTGCATTTTTCGAATACGACAGCAAGTTTTTGCGATCAAATTTAGCCATATCCCCTATTAAAATGCCACTGGAGAACCGGGTATTTTCTTTTCCTGAACTAAGCAATGTGCCAACCTTTAAAGGCTTACCCGGGCTATTGGCAGATGTCCTTCCAGACAGGTACGGGAACGATTTAATTAATATCTGGCTGGCTCAGAATGGCCGGCCGGAAGGCTCATTGAATCCAGTAGAACTGCTTTGTTTTATTGGTTCCAGAGGTATGGGTGCCCTTGAGTTCGAACCTTCCACTACACCATTAACAAAAACACATACGCTGGAACTTTCCAGCTTAATTGCAATCACCCAAAAGCTCCTCAACAATAAAGAGTCATTTAGGTTACATACTGATCATAAAATGCGCGATGTACTGCTCGAAGTACTCAAAATGGGAACTTCTGCCGGTGGAGCCCGTCCAAAAGCGATCATCGCCTACAACGACAAGACCGGGGAAATCAGGTCAGGCCAAACATTGTATAAAGATTTCGAACATTGGCTGTTAAAGTTTGACGGCGTAAACGATACACAATTTGGTGCCAGTCATGGTTATGGCAGAGTAGAAATGGCCTATTACAAGATGGCAACCGCAACAGGAATTGAGATGATGGAGTCACGACTCATAGAAGAAGGAGGCCGTGCCCATTTTATGACGAAACGGTTCGACAGGGTTGGCGGCAATCACAAACTGCATGCACAAACATGGTGCGCAATAGCCCACTACGATTTCAATCAGATACTCAGTTATAGTTATGAGCAGCTTTTTCAGACGATGCGTATGCTGAAGCTGACTTATGCAGAAGCCGAACAGATGTTCAGAAGAATGGTCTTTAACGTTTTGGCAAAAAACTGTGATGATCACACTAAAAACTTCGCCTTTTTAATGCATCCCGACGGGAAATGGACTTTAGCTCCTGCCTATGATATTTGTTTCGCTTACCGGCCTGACAGTGAATGGGTAAGCCAGCATAACCTCAGTATTAATGGTAAACGCGCCAACATTACTAAAGAAGATCTGCTGGCTATAGCTAAACAAAACTCGATCAAAAAGCCAGAACAGATCATCAATGACGTTCAATTATCAATTAATAACTGGCTTCAGTATGCCGGTGAATTTAAAATAGATGAAAAGCTGGCAAAGGCTATAGAGAAGACATTGATTAAAATATTATAGTATTTATTTTAAAGACATGATCATTCCCTTTGCATTTTTATTGCCCTCATCCGTTGCCAGTGCCTTTTCATACCAGGTCTTTGCCAGTGCCTTATCTCCCTTTTTAAGATAACATTCCCCAGTTAATTCATAGGCATAAGATAGATCAGTTTTTCTCGCACATAGCGGTGCAGCGATCGCATATAATCGAATGGCATCATCAAAGCGATTCCTTCGCTGCAAGTACTTTCCCGTACTGATCAGATCGCCCGCTTCGAAGCCGAAGTCATACTGCTCCTGCCCTGTCGCTTTGATGTGCCGGTAAAAGGCCAGGCCTTGTTCCATGTCTTTCAGTACTTTATCCCTGATATCCAGATACACCGATTTTTTAGGGATCGTGAAGGGCTGGTCTTTTAGGATAGCCAATATAGCCCCTTTGATAGCGTCCACCTTGAAGTTCTGATTATTCGTTTCCATGACTATGGTAACTTCCTGAACATGATCCGTATAGATCAGCGCTTCGTAATTACTATTGGAACCCTGGTGACGATGCCATTGCAGTTTACCGTCTTTAAAATTGGTTGTACCGAGACTACTTTCACCCCCCGGAAAGTTAGCCGCTAACTCATCAAAAGATGCCTTACTGATGATTTTAAATGCTTCGAGTCCGGTAATGAATTTATAGAGGTCGGCAGAACTAAGTCTTGGAGATCCAGTGGTTAGCTGGATGTAATGTGTAGCATTGAAATCATTATCAAATGCCTTGGCTACGTTCACACTGTTCAGATCGGCATCCATAATGCTCTGTTTCATACCGCAAGGTTTGAATATGTATTTTTTCACAAAAGCTGCATAAGATAATCCGGAAGAATTTTCAATAATCCGCTTTTGCAAATAGACGTTTGCGTGCGCATATATATACGCTGTGCCGGGTTCAAATTTCAAATCCTTGAGCCCTTTAAGCGAATCCAACAATTCTTTATCCGTCTCGTCAGACTGCGCCTTGAAATTCGGCAGTCCGCTTGTATAATTGATCAGGTGCCGGATCTGTATTTTAGCAGCCCAGTCTGGCAAATCCGGGAGGTATTTGGATACAGGATCATTCAGTTTAATTTTTCCCTGTTCTTTCAGCAGCATGATGCTCACTCCATTGAACTCTTTGGAAATCGAACCTATGTCGAACAGCATTTCTGTAGTCAGCCGTTCGGTTTTGCTCCCACTGGCATAACCCCAAGCTTTGTGATAAATGATCTTATCCTGTTTGGCAACCAACAAGGTACCATTGAAAACACCACGACCTGACGCAGTACGCATTAAGGAATCTATATTTTTGATTTGTAACGGCGTTTGGGCAGATAAGCTGGCCGAGAAAAGTATCAAATAAACGGGCAATAAACAAGATTTTCGAAATTTCATGAGCGTTAAGCTGAAACGATTAAATATATCACATTTACAAGACAACCCATAAATGAATTAGTTGCATCAAATCATAAAATCGGGATCAAATTACGTGAGAAAGAGAATTCATTTTGACTTTAGATCTTTAAAAATATTGGGGTAGATAAAATTGTCGCAAATTCCCTGTAAATTGTCGCATACACCCCCTGCACCCTACCCGATATTCCCTGCATATTTGTTAAGCATTTGAATTAGAAATAAAAACATATCATTATGTCAAACAATAGCGTTTCATTACACAGAGTGATTAAGGCATCTCCTGAAAAAGTATACCGAGCCTTCACTGAAGCACTCGCGCTCGCTTCATGGATGCCACCTTACGGGTTTCTTGGAACAGTTCACCATATGGATGTTAAAGTCGGCGGAACATTTAAAATGTCCTTCCAGAATTTCACCACAGGGAAGAGCGATTCATTTGGTGGCGAATATTTAGAGGTCATTCCTAATGAGCTGCTAAAGTATACCGATCAATTTGAAGATTCAAATCTCCCCGGTACCATTGTCAATACCATTTGGTTCAAAAAAACCTCAGTAGGTACAGACTTGAAAATTTTGCAGGAAAACATACCTGCTTTGATACCTGCGGAAATGTGTTACCTCGGTTGGCAGGAATCACTTGAAAAGCTCACCAAGCTCGTTGAGCCAAACATCCCTGATGCTTAAAAATCTATGTATATGAAAGAACCAGAATCGATTCAACCAGATTGCGAAATTGTAACTACCAGGACTGTAAACGCTCCAAGGGCAATAGCCTTTAAAGCCTGGTCAGATCCAAATCATTTGAAAAACTGGTGGGGTCCCGCCGGTTTCACCAATACCTTTCATGAGTTTGAATTCAGAGAAGGTGGCAAGTGGAATTTCACCATGCATGGACCTGAAAAAGGTAATTATATCAATTCCTGTGAATTCACTGAAATTGAATTTCCATCACTGATTTCCTGGAAACGTTTTTCGCAACCTTTGTTTCGGGTAGTAGTAACTTTTGAAGAGGTGAATGCGAGCCAAACAAAGGTTACCTTCCGGCAAATTTTTGACACTGCTAAAGAGTGTAATAAAATAAGACCGTTTGTAGAAGATAAAAATGAAGAGAACATGGATAAGTTGGAAAATGAATTGGCGCATATGACGAGTATATAACTGTTCGGTAAGGCACATCAGGTTCTTCCAAAAATTCAGAATAAGCTTATTTAATCTTAACTGATAAGATCAGACATTATTAATTTGTAGCCAAGCGTTTCATAGTCTATAGATGAATTTTAGATTGTAGTATAACTATTAGTCTAAAACTTCTATCTTAGGAAGAAATGGCAACTAAGGAATTACATTCGATGAGAATAATAACAATATCTGCAATTTTATTTTGTCTTATCTGGAGCTGTGGTCCAAAAGTTGGATTTAATAAAAAAGACAAATTTGATGTAAAGACTTTTAATAAGAGTGCCATAAATAATGAATTGATTTTGACTTTAAAGGATGGAACAACTATCAAGAAAATCAAAATCAGAGATATATTTTATGAAGAAAGACAGGCTCCCCATAGCCCATTTAAAGATTACAAATATTATTACGTAGAAAATAATAATTTAAAATATTCAGGCAGACAGTTTTTCAATTTTAAAATTGGTGTTTGGAATGAATACGATAGTGCCGGACAGTTGATAAAACAAAGAAATTGGGATGAACATTATGGGTTTTCCATTGATGATTTGATACTCATGATGAAAAATGAATTCAATATTGATATTGCTAAAATTACAGGGAGAGCCGGTGCCCTCAGAGGCAAGGATGGCATTTACTACTACGAAGTACATTTAGCTATATCTAATATTAAAATGAGTTCAGTAAGGATCATAAGAATAAATGGAAATTCCGGCAAGGTGGTTTCTGATAACATACGGTATTAGATTTATCATCTGAACCAAAACAACATCCGCCCAAGATCTAAAATAGCGTACCAACTACAACTTTTGATTAGATGTACTCATAAAAAATCTTTTTTATTGAAGTAAGAGTAGCAATTTCTTAGAAAATCCAACTAACAAATTCTTATGTCTACTACCTACTAATTCTTGATAGCCTCCTCTTGCATAGGTAAAAGTATTTTTAATAGTGCTTCCCGCTCTTCAAAATTGTTATTGAATTCAAGAAAAATAAGGCTGAATTTATATATTCCAAAAGAGATGAACAATAGAAATATTGCTACTCCTACGAGAGTATAAGAAGTTTCAACTACGTTGAGTGCGACTTGCAGAAATTCAAAAATATTTGTCACTATTTTTTGTAAGACCCATAGAATTACAACAATAAAAAAAGCTAAACTAGTTTTCAAATTAATCTTTTCTTTGTCGTTTTGTTTTTGGTAAGATGCAATTATATATTCTAGATAAGCCTTGCCTTTTTGATTGTCGTTCATCCACTGTTTGATTTCATCAACTAAAACGACATTAAATAAGTCAGAATCAAAACCCATCACATTATTCCTCAATATATGCTTGATATCGGTGTCGGCCTTTATAATTTTGATTGTTTGCCATCTTTGAATGCACAGTGCAACCATATAGCTTATTATTGAGCAAATAAGCGTCCAAATTATAATATGAATTGGTCCGCGATTTACATTTGTAATAATAAAAGCTAACATTAGTATAGCAAAAACACCAATTAAGCCAATGGTTATTATTTTATAAAGTGCAGGAATTTTAGAACTAATTCTGGCTTTAAAGGCTACTTCAGTTTGATAGAATTTTAAGAGAGTCATACTTGTTTATTTTATTTATAAATATGTTAATATTAACCAATCGCCAATTTCCCACTCTCCTTCCAAATATATGCCGGCATTGCCTCCTTCAACTTCCACACAATATTCATTGGTTTGGAACCAGTAGATTTCACAAAATCTGCGTCGCCTAAAAACACATAAGACATCGTATTCTTATATTCATCATCATTTTGTTCCCTGACAAATAGCAAAATCTTTCTGCCAGATTCTTTCTGATTTATATAAGCCTTACCAGAAGGACTATCCGGTGAAGCGCTGTTTTGAGATTGCCAATGAAAAAGATATTCACTAATAGCATAATCATCATACAATGTGGTAGGGGAATAATCTTTATCAGATTTTTTCAGCGTTACAAATAAAGCTTCAGTGTTGAGTTTCTTATTCACCGCCACTCCTTCTCTATTGGATGACTTCTTATCAAATTGATGGATACGTAAAGCTACTAATATCTCATCACGATTGTATCGGCTGTGAATCCTAAGCGGCATTACATAGTCCATTGAAATTTCCTTCTCTATGAAATTGACTTTTCTGATTAGTATAGTTAGCACTTCCTGCAATTCGGCTAGCATAATTGGATTTGCGAATAAGGCTTGAAAGCTTTCTCTTAAATCGGCATAGCCAAACTTTGTTCCTGCATCTTGCCATAGGTCATAATGAAACATCAGTTCCATTAAACTTCCTTCTTCTGTTTTATCAGCCAAATCAAACTTTTGACTTACCAAATGCTGAATGAACCTAAAATAACTAATAGAGTTACCTTGAAACAATCTTTTAATCAACCGTGTAATCTCTTTTTCATGAGGTTCAGAGAAATCATCAATTAATTCCGCATCAGCGCACAATCTTTTCCAGCTGCCACGTTTATAAATTTGCTCAAGTTCAATATTATAAAATCCAATGAAATTACTGAGCGTCAGCGGTAACGTGGATTGGTGTTTAAAGTTGATGAGTTTATTAACCAACTGATTTCTATTGAGACCGGTCGCCAGTTTGATATTTTTAAGAATCACATCTTTCGCTTTCTTTTCCAAAATAATGGAACATCCTAAAGGAAGATGAGGAAAATCATCTTCGATCTCTTTAATCATGGAGGTGTGCGTTTTCCCAACTAAAGCCCTGAATTTATGTTCAAAGTCGTATTCCGGTCTAGCATTTCCTACAAAATCCAGTACGGTTAAACATTCTTTCTCAGGAGCTAATCTCAATCCCCTACCCAGTTGCTGCAGGAAGATCGTTAAGCTTTCAGTAGGTCTTAAAAATAGCACGGTATCTAATTCTGGGACATCAACCCCCTCGTTGAAAATGTCTACCACAAAAAGGTAATTGATTTCTTTCTTCCTGAGTCTATCTTTTGCAGCACCCCTATTTTCTTTGGCATTATCGCTGGTGAGATAATCTGCATTGAGCCCAGCGATCGTGAACTTCTCTGCCATATACTTTGCATGTTCCATACTTACACAGAAGCCAATGGCTCGTACATCAGCTGGATCCGTTAGGTATTTCTGGCAGTTACTTAAAATTTCAGCTACGCGACGGTCGTCACTGGTATAAATTTTCGTTAGTTCCTTGATTTCGTATTTACCATTTTTCCAGCTCAGCTGATCTAAATCTATTGAATCTGAGACTGCGAAGTACTGGAATGGGCACAATAGCTTTCTATTCATTGCCTCTGGCAGTCTGATCTCTGCAGCAATTACATTACAAAAATCCTTTAAGATGTTTTCACCATCCATCCGCTCTGGCGTAGCTGTTAATCCTAATAAAATTTTAGGTTTAAAATGAGCTAATATTGATCGATAGCTACTTGCAGCTACGTGGTGAACCTCGTCAATGATAATAAAATCATAAAAACCTGCTGAAAGATTTAGATCGTCAATCCTATTATTCAGCGTTTGAACTGATGCAAAAACAAATTCATAAGAACTAGGTTCTAATCCATCTACCCACAAATCGCCAAAATCTGAATCTTTCAATATATGCCGAAAGGTTTCTTGAGCCTGAGTTAGTATTTCCTTTTTATGTGCCAAGAATAGAAGTCGTGCTCTAGGATTTTTGTCTTTAAACCTTTTATAATCAAACGCTGATATAACCGTCTTTCCGGTTCCAGTTGCAGCAACCAGCAGATTTTTAAACCGTTCATGAACTATACGTTCTGATTCTAAATTATTTAATATTTCCTCTTGATACGGAAATGGACTCAAATCGAAAAAGGTGGTTATTCCTTTAAAATCGCCAACTTTCTGCTGCTTGATAGCTTTATGCAGCTTTTCTTTATCTTCTCCTAATCTATAGAAATCAAACTCTTTGTCCTCCCAATAAGTATCAAATGTTTTTTGGAATTTATTGATGATATGGTAAACTTCTTTTGTAGTCACTTTTAGATTCCATTCTAAGCCGTTGGTTAATGCAGATCTTGATATATTTGATGATCCAATATATCCAGTATGGAAACCTGAATTCCGCAGAAAAAGATATGCTTTGGCATGCAGACGCTCATGCTCAGTATTGTAAGAAACTTTAATTTCCGTGTTTTTTAACCCTGCAAGAAACTCAATGGCTTTAACATCAGTTGCTCCCATATAAGTTGTAGTAATAATTCTAAGCTTTCTACCACTATTGGTAAATTCTTCCAGCTCCTCTTTAAAAATTCTTATGCCTGAGAATTTAATGAAGCTAACTAACCAGCAAATCTCATCAGATGAAAGTATTTCTTTCTTAATTTCACTTTCCAAGGAAATACCAGCATTGCTACCCGTAAATAATTCACTTTGGGAAAGCCTGGTATAAGGCATAATTTGTTTAATCCTTTCCGTAAAGTCTGGATAAGGGAAGTCGAGTTTTTTGAACACCGCTTGCAGTAATTTTCCCTCATTTTCAATGAGATTTTCAGAGAGCTTGAGATCAGGTAATTCGTCTATAAGAAGTTGAATTATCTTATTAGAGATTTCAACTTTTCTTAATATATCATCATCCTGTTTAAGTGTATTCAATGCAAAACTTATGGTTTCTGAAAGATATTGACTTAAATAACGTGATGCCTCAGCTTTGTCTAAGGCTACACTTCTCACAAAGAAATGCTCTTCTCCAAGATCACTTAATTTTGTACTGATAATTTTTGTGATGAGTTGCTCGTATATTCCCTGTTCAAATGGCATGGGATGAAGATATGGAATTACTTTCTTGTAAAAACACTCATAATCTTTTTTATTTCGTACATCAATTTCCTCTTTTACTTTACATTGCTTTAAATATACCTTGTGAAAGAAATATATGTATAATTAGAAGTAGAATGTAGTTCAAAAGGAAATTTTAGAGTACCATCAGACAGTAAATTTGGTAATAGTTGCAAAGCTCGTGTAAAAGATTACCCTCTTTATATACTATTACCTCAAAAATCCCCACAGAAATTTATTTAATGAAGAAAAATGCAGCATCATAATTTTATCATAGATCAAGAAATAAAGTTATTTGCGCTTGTAAAATGTTACTTAACCCATTGGACGCTTATTTTTCAATTTTTATATTTCGCTGGATGCAACATAATGTACTCGAATGACTAAAATTAAATTTAGCGGTATAATTTATGTATAAGTTAAATTACTAAATATAATTTATGGACAAAATATCGATTGCAAATGTTGTAGATTTCAGGAACCGATCCGACGCATCACGGATTACTATGATGAATAACCTAAAGAAGACCAAGGATCCAAAAGAAAAAAAAGAAGGTGGAAATTATTGGGTTAGTTGCTTAAGCGCAATAAAGAGTGCACTAAAAAAAGATAGCCATCTACCAATTTCAGAAAAATTAAAAAAACTAGAAGATACTTTAGAGACAGAAGAAAATAAAAACAACAAAGTAAGGTGGCAGCGTAACTTGGACATTCTTCACAGATTTGAAGATTATGACTTTTCACAACTTCAGCCTAAAAATGAGTTTAAAGTTTTAAAAAGTTTGGACGAAAAAACTCCTTTAACTATTCAGGGCATACCGATTAAAATTATACCTGATTACGTTATGTCATTTGAGGAGGATGGCATTAAGAAAATTGGTTCCGTAATATTTGTTGGTAAAATTAGGCAATTTAAACATGAGGATTTGGCAGTTTTCACTGATGCTTTATATCGTTATATTTCATTAAATAAAGCAGAGGATTTTCAGGTTAGTAAAGAATTTTGCATAGTGGTGGATTTCATGAATTTAAATATTATAAAATATAGCGATCTAGATAGAGGGGAACTTGCCTCAAAGCTAGATGCTACTTTAAAAGATATGAAAAAATTGGTTGGCTAGTTTCAAAAAATATATGGCAATAGTGTGAATGCATTATCGCTTATGATGGATATGACACACGTAAAGGAATCTAGCCAATATGATATGAATTGCAAGAAAACCCTAAATTGCAATCAAACCTAACCAATATGAAGCAAAATTTCTTTTCCAGGGTTACCTTATGTGTCTTGTCTGTAATGGTTCCATTTCTTTCCAGTATGGACGCGACTGCACAGAAAAAGCTGAATGTAGTCGTTGCGGGTTTAAATCATGATCATGTTTACTTGATCATGAACAGTTATGAAAAAGGCGAGGTCAACATCATTGGTATCTCCGAAAGTAATACCGACCTGATTAAAAGGTTTAAACAGCGGTACAAGCTACCGGATTCGCTGTTCAATAAGGATTTAACATTCCTGCTGAAAAAACGAAACCCAGACGTAGTCCTGGCGTATAACGCAATAAATGATCATCTGGCAGTTGTTGAAGCGGCAGCACCTTTAGGAATATCTGTGATGGTAGAGAAACCACTGGCAACCACCGTTAGACAAGCTGAGCGTATGGCATTACTTGCAAGACAGTATAAGATTCATTTATTGACAAACTATGAGACAACCTGGTATCCAAGTAATCAACAAGCATATACAAAGATCAAAACCAACAATGAAATTGGGAAGATCAGGAAAATGGTGGTTCATGACGGCCATCAGGGGCCAAAAGAAATAAATGTGAGTAAGGAGTTTTTAAGCTGGCTAACCGACCCGGAGAAAAATGGTGGAGGCGCAATTGTAGATTTTGGCTGTTACGGCGCAAACCTGATGACATGGCTGATGGATGGGCAGGCGCCCATAGCCGTCACTGCTATTACACGCCAACTTAAAAAAGACGTATATCCAAATGTGGATGATGATGCGACCATTCTTTTAGAATATCCCGGCGCAACGGGCATTATTGAGGCGTCGTGGAACTGGCCATTTTCTATAAAGGATATGGAAGTTTTTGGGCAAACCGGCTATATACAAGCCGTGAATGCGACTACCCTTAGAATAAAAGAGAAAGAAAGTGCCCCCTATACGGAGGTCGCTGCAGCCTCAATCGCAGCTAACATAACTAATCACCTAAACTATCTATCCTCCCTATTGTTAAGCAATGAAATTAAACCCGAACATGATTTATCCAGTTTAGAAAACAACCTCATTGTTGTGAAAATTCTGGAAGCTGCAAAAACCTCAGCGAAAACTGGTCGCAGGGTATTAATAAAATAAAAGCTTAAGGGTAAAAATTTACAATAGTACCCAAACACTTATGCTGGCGTGGTGTTTATAAATAGGCTGTCTAAAATTTATCGCAATCAACTCTAATAATAAAGTGGAACATCATATCATTTATATCAGTACAGCAGATCATCTCATGACTGCTGAAGAACTCTCAACCATCTTAGAGGAATCCAGACAATGGAATCAAGATCATGGGATTACGGGAATATTATTATATGTAGAAGGAATCTTCGCAAGTTTAGGCAAACGCAATATTGAATCTGCTATTGCAGGCCGTTTTATGCAAATTCTGGAAGGATCAAGGGAGGAAGTTGAAAAAATATTTAACATGATCAAGGAAGATTCAAGACATTTTAATATAACTCCTCTTGAAAATGCTCCCTCTTCCAGCAGGTATTTCGAATCCTGGCAAATGGGCTTTAAGATTCTTTCAGCGTCTGAGCTGGAAGCTAGTACAGACTTTTTCAATCCGGATATTTTATTTGCATCAGGAAGCGATCAGGAGGTTAGTCACCCATTAAATTTCTTAAAATCTTTTTATCTCAGAGGCCAAAGCCAGCAAACATCCTTTCAACCTTAGGTAGAATGTTTCTGTCCTGACCTTTACCGGATAATGATCTCCACCACCTCAACACTGTAACCTGCGTTAATTAAATCTTTTCTTCAATATTTGATAACAAACAGATTTATATGCTGTTATCAATATATGAGTTACGATGTACAGCTTTTTAAAAAAGAAACTAAAATAAGAGAGTTGAAATCTGATGATGAAGATTTCTTTGAAGATGAATCAAATCTGGAACCTTTTACAGCATCAGAGAAGCAGGAGTTGCATGAGCGACTTTTACGCTATGGATATGCTGTAGCTGGCAATGCTGATTTACAGGGTGACATTGAGTATGAGAATGAAGAAGAAGGAGCCCTTGCTTTGTTAACCGATCGTGGTTTATACTTTTCCACTAATAGTAACGTATTTGAAATCGGAATGACTGCTTCTGAATTTACGGACAATGATGCTTTTGTAAAGTATGATCCTCAGAATGATGGTTGGGAAGAGATAGAATAGGTTAAAATAGATATGAGTGACGCACTGAAATATAATGATGACTTTTTAAATACTAAGCGGCAGATGGGAGACTTTCCTGCTGATAGATTCATTCAGGAAATATTCAAAAATCCTGAGCAAAAAAAGTCACTGCATCAATGGATGTCTGGCGCTACGCGCAATAATCAGCTTGAAGATTTAGCCAGACTATTTCCTGATGTGTTATTATTCAGGAATGCTGCACAATTACCTGAATGGGCGGATCGGAGATTATTAAAAGCAGGATCTGATTTCTTTGTCAGGAATGCGGAAACGATTATGACCTTATTGGGATTGTTATCATTACCTTACTGTTACACGGCTGCGAATGGTGCAATGGTTTTATATTTATCAGAGCGAATCCGTAAGGAAACAGCAAAAAGACTTTATGAAACGGCAGTATTTGTATGGGAAGTGATGGCACCCGGAGCTTTCGAAAAAGAGGGTAAAGCTTTAACAGAAATTATGAAGGTGAGGTTAATGCATGCGGCAGGTCGTTATTATACATTGAAAAGTGGCAAGTGGGAAAATTCGTGGGGCCTGCCTATCAATCAGGAAGATATGGCCGGCACCAACCTTTCTTTTTCATTTATCGTCATCAGGGGACTACGGAAAATGGGGTATAATGTGAGTTGGGCAGACCAACAGGCATTCATGCACATCTGGAATGTAATTGGATTTTTATCGGGATTGGACGAAGAGCTTATTCCGAAAGATTCGAAAATGGCGCAGCACCTGGATCGCGCAATTAGCCACAGGCAATTTGCTATTTCTTCCCATGGAAGGGAACTGACGAAATCGCTTACCGACCACATTATAGCGATAAATAAGGGGAAGGCGGCATCAAATGACATATTGGGACTGATGCGGTATTTACTCGGGACGGAAGTTGGGAATATGCTCTCGATCAATGCGCCGGATTTACCTGCTTACAAAATCAGTCTGCTCCAGACGCTCAATATATTTAAGAGTTTCAAACCTAAAGGCAATACTGATTTTGCATACCAGAGGGCCTATTCAAAATTTAAATTGCAGAAACCAGTATCAGATTAAACTGAAAGTTATAAGACCTAAAGTAGGGAAATAAATTAGGCATTGAATTAATCAGGTGTTCAGAAAAAAAATCCTAAGCCATCAATATATCATATACGTGCTATAAGGAATCAATAACGTTTCTGATTATAATTTGAAACGTTATTATCTTAACCTGAATTATTCTTATAATTTTCCTTACGCACCTCCTATCACATTTGCTTGAATTCCACATTATCACCTAATCTGATTTATATCAAATAATTCATTTATTTGATATAAATCTCTAAATAGTCTAATTGGCACCTTAGAAAAAGGTGGGATTAATAATTATCGAATTATAAATTGCCAATAATCTTTTACATAATTAAACTGGTCCATTGAAATACGCTACCTCCTCAATTTCTTCACATTCTGTAATTTCAAGTGCGGAGAATTCATCTCCAACTTCAAATCCTTTTTTTAAAAAGGAAATATACTTAAATGAGATTTCCTCCCTATGAAAAATGTCACGCTTTTTGGGAACCTGACCTACAAGCTTTATTTCGCCCCAGCCCTGCCGAAATAATTCAAAATAGTTACGTTCCGGAGATTTTTTCCGATATGGATTAACAGGTAATAACCATTTTGTATTGGAAGAAGAAATATGCATATGAAAGTAGGTGAAATCTTTTCGCGTTCTTATTTTTTCGCTTTTCCTTTCAAAGTAATTTACTGGAAATCGATGCATGTACATACAATCTTGATGCTTACAATGTGATACGAAGGATCCTTGAACCATACAGGGGACAGGATTATATTTTTCGGCACTTCGTTTACTTAAAGATTTAGTAGAAGTTTTCATTGCTGGTTTCATTTACACTAATTCCACATATCATAGAATGTGTCTTATTCTAAATCACAATCCTATGCTGACCACTGCACTGTTCCTCCGCTAAGCAGACTTTTGGGAGAACAATGAATAAAAAAAGCGCATGAACAGGTCTCCCCTGCCATGCGCTCTTCATAATTAATCGCTGTATCAATTTAATTCGACAAAGGTTTTATCTGGCCCAGATAAATACTGTCAGATCTGGAGCTTTCATCTTCTGATGCAATAAATAGCCAATACCTGATTTCATCCCCATAAGTATTTTCACCAGGTGAAAACAACAACCCTACATTCTCCATATGAATTGTCATCTTAAACATCCTGCCTTCACGCTTGCTGGCATTATATTGTACAATATATGCTTGACGGTACCAATTACCATCAATTGGCACCGGAGCGGTAAATGTGATCACCCCTTCATCTTTTGAATTATACCCAAGAGTTACATTTTGTGGAAGATCCATTTTTCCACTGCTCATCTTGATTAAATGATACTCATAGCGCAAACGCTTGCTAACACCTGATACAATATCCTCATTTTCCTTTGATGCGCGAAACATACACTGACGATCTGAAAAGGTGCAATTTTTGTTTTGATAGCCGCTAAGAAATGCACCATGCACCTCATTCATAAAACGCGTTCTGTAACTCCTTTTTTTCCTGAAATCAATCAGCGCGTCACCTGTTAAATTTGTTTTGATTGCCATATTATTTAGGTTTATATTATTATTTTCTGAAATAAAACCACCCTGCGATAACGCAGCCGCACAGCACCACAAAGAGCACTATTTTCATTGAGGGTGAATTTTCTTTTTGCTTTTGTTTTATAGCTGCTTTAGTAGTTTGGTTTTCATTGAATTGCTGATTTTCAGTTAGCCCACCTTCTTCGTGCTGTGTTGCAGCTGAAGAACCTGAAATTCCATGCCTGGTGGATCGCAAAATTTTTACGCTGTCTGCCTCTCCGGTAAAACCGTAAGCATCGGAATAAGTAAAAACACCTTTTGGCCAAAGCTGCACAGCGGAATTCTGCTGACTCGAATCCTTATATAGCAATAGACTTTCCGAATTGCCAGACCAATTTTTCTGGTTACTCAAAGAGAAGCCTGAAACATATTGATCACTGTAAGTTTCTTCTACTTTTTTCACCTTACTATTGTTTAGCAAAGCACAAGACGATGCATTGAGCAGCAGTATGTATAAAATCAGGAAAGAGCCTAACAGCGTAATCCTTCTCATTGCGCAACAGATTTAGGGCTTACCCAATCAGCAAACTGGTAAATTGTTCTAATGTGTCTCCGCTTGCGAAAAACACCATTTCCCTCCCGACTTCCTGCCCCGCTCGTATTGCCTTCTATACTAATGCACCAATCTCCATCTATCCGCTCCAGTAAACCTACATGGGCTACTCGTTTCATGTCCGGAAAATAGATGCCGATGATATCCCCGGGCAAGGCCGTTTTTGTTAAACGCGAGGCAGGAAAAAGTGATGGCGACCAGCCCGTTCGCGGTTGGGAAAATCCAGCTTTCTTAAAAACCCAGGTCAGGTAGGCTGCACACCAGGGATTACCTTTAGTTAAGCCAGCACTGGCGAGATAGGCTTCAACTTTTTTTCCATCATTATTGCCGGTAAGTTCTTGTACGCCGAGCTCTGCGGCAGCAATATCTAACAATAAATTCCGCTGCCGGATTTGTGCGGTGTCTATTCGCCTGAGTGCTAACAGATCGCGATCAGACTTAGCGAAGCTGCCAGTAAAAGCAAAGCAAATGATGCCCAGTAAAATACGAGTTGTTGCCATAATAATAATGTGTTAAAGTGAATAATTAATTGAGATAAGGGAGTTAAACCAGCTATCCTCCAGAAGTGTTGTAAAACCCACCAGGCCAGTCCTGTAATCATCATGAAACTGAGCAATGAAAGGATAATAAGCAGCCAGGTTCCCTGGTCGGCGATGCTGGCAGTGTGATCAATATTATAGATCAACGTGGGTGCCGCTGAACATAATGCCAGTAACAGGCAAAAAACCAGTGCCGGTAATGGTAGACGCAGATGCCAGTTTACTGGCGTACGCGGAAGCTTCAATACGGGTGTATTCATAATTTTATGATTTAAATAAATGTGTTTAATAATAATTTTGAAACCGGCAGGTTTCATCACCTGCCGGTATTCATTTTAGGCCAGCACTGTGTGCAGTCCCAGATACTCAGTTCGGGTTACGAACTTTTTATCCGTGGAAACAAACATGAGATAACCATGTACCTTATCTCCCACAAAAGCGCGGGGTAAAGGTGCATCAACAGTTAAGGCAGTTCTTGGCCCTACCTCACTCAAAATGAGGTACCTTTCTTTATTCACATTGTAGAACATGAAATAAGCCTGGTCTGTGTCGCTTGTCAACGGCAGTGGGTATTCATTTGCAACCCATGTTACATTGATCAGATGTCCAGCCTGTGACTCTGCTTCCAGGGACTCGACCATTGAGATCTCGTTTTTACCTGATGGCAGACTAATCACTACACTTGGATAGTCCACTTCAAAGTCTGGAAACACACCAGTGATTGCTCTTGCAATGTGATAACTCACTGCAGCATTCATTGGAGAGTTATTCGCTTTAGTAGCTTTGAATCCAATTGCTATGATTGTAGCGATTGAGCTCAGGAAGCCTGTAGCGAGTCCAAATTTTGAGCGTTGACTCTTCTGAGTTTCCGTCGGAGCTACGCTCGACGGTCTGGGAGCGCTCTTGCCTACCCATAGTTGTCTCCACCTGTTGACAACCACTTCTCCCATTTTTCCATTAAAAGATCCCATTTGTCCGGGTCTGTAAATAGCCATAATTAAATGATTAAGTTAAAAAATCTGTTATTTCAAGTGATCTGCGTACCGGTAGCTTTT
>Ga0247810_10000667_pt1 | contig 30981 bp, 22 predicted proteins | sample UWRJL119311C1_FD_179918 | JGI IMG/M metagenome (GOLD analysis project Ga0247810, IMG submission 179918) | Plant litter microbial communities from Arlington Agricultural Research Station in Wisconsin, United States - UWRJ-L119-311C-1 | ecosystem: Environmental > Terrestrial > Plant litter >... | reverse complement strand
CTAACCCTAACCCTAACCCTAACCCTAACCCTAACCCTAACCCTAACCCTAACCCTAACCCTAGCCCTAACCCTAACCCTAACCCTAACCCTAACCCTAGGCTGTTATATTATAGCGTTTAGATATCAAATAAATGCTATAGCAATAGAAAAACGTTAGAATTTAGGTTGCGAATCGTCTAAGTTCGGCAACATGTTTAAGATCGCAACATGTTTTTTGCCTACTAGATGTTTTGGAGGCATCTTAGAAGGTCAGAATTAATTGATTTTATGCCACTTAAACCGATATTAAGTGGTTTTGTAACAATATCGTAGATATCGGAAGTTGTTTGTGAAATCAATAGAGATCAGGAAATATATCGCACAAAAGGGTGTATCGTAATAGCAGGGGTCAGACTGTATATGGACTAAGAAACATACTTTTATTATATAATGAATTTATATAATAGAGAAGCATCTGGTTCCGAGAAGACTTCTTCCAGTAAAAGAGGGCTTCGAGAATGATCTCTCCTAGCCCCGACACTCGTCTGAGAGCGGAACGCTCCCTGGAGACTCTGGCTTCAAGATCTGGATTCGTGACACTATCACTGAACCTCACAACTTTAATATTATAGTACAGAATAAATACTACTTGGTCAGGAAAGGGTTCAGCTGCAATCTTTTCAAGTACTTAAATCAATTAATCTTCCTTATAAACTTTTCTATAAAGTGACCATCCTTAAGAGTCTCGTGCCTTGTTTTTGTTATCTTAGTGTTTCCCTCATATTTAATTACCCGTCTTTCCTATCTTTCTTCTTTCTTACCTTTCGTCTTTCTCCATGATCGTGACACTCCGGGCAGAATTCGGCGTTACCAAGAGAATGTTTCCTGCTAGCCTGCCCCGCCTACGATCCACAATGCTTGATCACAGGTCGGCTAAACCACCGCCCTCCCGTTCTCGATAGGTCAAATTGGCAACCTCTCACACCTCCCAGGCTCCCCCAGAACTGGTAAGACTTGTGTCACTGCTAAATGGCAGGTATTTCAAGCCTGGCTCTTTTAATTGTTGATCTATCAGATCTTAATAATAGACCTGTGGCAGAGATCTTATTCAAGATCTTCCAACGCAGTGTAATTACTACAGAGATTTTACTTTGTACCTTGAAGAAGCGGGGAATGGGGAAGTCCTAGTGCCGTACATCGGCACCGAGATTTCGGGTCAAAGAATGATGTCCCTAGTTGATTCACCTGACAGACTGATTGATTGCTAGACATGATAGCTTAAGTTCGGTCTTTAATATATCTCCGGGGAAAACCTTATAAGCAGCTTTGGGCAATTTAATAGGTGCATAAACAGTACCCCACCTAGATTTTGAGCTGTCTAGTGTTTTTCAACAATCAGAACGCAGATAAGCCCACTTAATGTCAACGGGCCATGTCAATTAGATCCAAATTCAATGACTCGCAAATCTCCTTCACAGTAGCAAATATGAAGTGGGATAAAGCAATGACCGCTTCGTCCAAAGATCGGAAGCTATAACCCCGCAAACATAGGTGTGATGTCTCCGCAATATCCATAATTCCTCAAATATATAATACTCATGATGATCGTCTACAAATTTCATTGTTAATAAGTCTTTCTTCCACCCGTCCCTCTTAATTATTGCCATATGATGTTTGCGAAGATGAAATTTCTGGGTCTGTCCTTTGGGGGACTTCTATTCTCGGGCGCGTTTGCTGAATCAAGGTACGATACAACAACTATCACTAACACACAACCTTTACTGATCATTAATAGCCCCAAAGTGACGATTCTCCAAGGAACTGTGGTGGGTTTGAGTGATGCTTATGCACCACTGGGCGTACATAGTTTCCTCGGCATTCCATACGCTGATCCTGTAGTTCGATTCAAACCATCGGTCAAAGTAGCCAGTTCGTCTGCATTGATCAATGCCACCAGCTATGGCCCAGTTTGTCCTCAAAGATTGTCTAATCTTCCACAAAATGGGACTTATGCCGAGAGCTGTCTCAGCATCAATGTCTTCAAACCTTCAAATGCGACCAGTCATTCGGCTTTGCCTGTGGTTGCCTATATCCCCGGTGGCGCATTTAATACCGGCTACTCTTATTCAAGAGACATTGGTAACATGATAGCATCGCGCTCAGAGCCATACATTGGAGTCTCTTTCAATTATCGACTCGGGGTGTTTGGCTTTATGTCGAATCATCTCGGCGCAAAATTCGGTGCTCAAAATTTGGGGCTCAAAGATCAGATTCTGGCATTGCAATGGGTTCAAGAAAACATTGCCGCGTTCGGGGGTGATCCCTCGCAAGTAACAGTAATGGGTGACTCTGCAGGCGCTCATTCTGTAAGGCTCTCACTTTAGCTCCCACCCCTATCGTAGGACGTTCTCTTACAGCTACTTCTTTATCTGAGCTTTACTAACATCTTTAGATTGGCCATCATATTCAGAGTCCACTTAGTGCTGGATTGTTTCACAGGGCAATCATGGAATCAGGATCTCCAACCGCTCGATTTTGTCAGCCTGCAGGCTCTGAACTAAGTGAGATTCAATTTAGCAACCTGACGAGCGCACTTGGTATCAATACGATAAACATGACCGACGATGCTATAATCGATGCCCTGGTGGCCGTACCACTGGCAAATATCACCATAGCAGAGTCGGATCTTTACACTCTCTCCAACCCGTCAGTTCGGTGGCCATGGCAGCCTACCATTGACGGATTTGGCGGAGTCATTCCTCAAGCACCTATTGATCTTTGGAGCTCTGGAGAGTGGAATAAAGTACCTATACTGACCGGCTTTTGCGACAACGAAGGCGCTTCGTTTGTGCCAAATTTAAACACGTCAGCACAATTCAACTCATTCTTTCAAGTTCTAAACCCTAATTTCACCTCCTACGATATGGATACACTCAACGCCTTCTACCCAGACCCTCTCACCACGAACAACTCTATGTACAAGCAGCTCCAACCGTCCCGGGGGCCTCAGTTTACGCGCGTAGCGGCTGCTTATGGCGAGTTCGCGTATATTCAACCAGTGCGGCATAGTGCTTACTTCGCAACATCTCAGGCCTCTTTTCCCCCTGTGTACCTCTATGAAGCTGCGGTGAATCTCTCAGCCCCGTTAGGTGCGAGTCATGATTGTCTTAACACCTACGTTCCGTACATTGCAAACGTAACGGGAGTCTCCGAAACACAACGTCAGCTTTCTGCTGCCATACATGAGTACTGGACGAGCTTCATCATTTCAGGAAACCCGAATAGTGTTCGAGGGAAGTCGCCAGACAGAGTTACTTGGCCAACTTATACTCCTAATGGCGCTGTAGCCAACAAGCTCGTTCTGGGGAAAGGTAACGATGAGCGTGCAGGCGGTAATACTACGGGTGTCTTGACCGATGTTGTGATCGAAGATGAATTTATCCGGACAGGTCACTACTGGTGGTCTCGAACAATTTTAACAGAGAGCTAGAGTACCATGGATATGAACTTGATAGTCTATAATAGAGCATATCTTTCAACTTTTTCACAACTTTATACATTGAGGTCTTGAATCGAAAACAGTCCTACGGTTCTTCAGGGTATTAAAAATACGCCTTCTGCAGTGTCTTGGGGGTATAAAATTAGTTTATTAATTATAACAAATATATATATTGCCATTTAAATTGTATCACTCTATTACTAACCCTCACAATCTAATAATTAAACTTAGGTATATAAAATTATATTTAAAATAATAAATAATACTTATTCTGTTTCTAAGCTTGAATATAGTATATATAATCATAAGAACTAAGAAGAAATATTTAGAATAAGTCAAAATGATTAGTGTAGATTGTAATAAATAGAGCATTGGCTACCTGGTTGTCTAAGAGCTTTATGCTACGTCCAACTTTGGCCTATTAATAATTCCTATGTTAGGATAGTGCTAGGAAAGCGCCGGAGCATATAAATCGAGGAATAGGGGTTAATTATATGATATTAGATTATCCTCTATAAATATTAGAATACGAATTCTAAGGCTTATATCACGCTGTCTAATGCTCCTCACAAGTTTGTTAATATGTTTTTTGCTTATTAGAATTATAGATTCCGGTAACGACAATTATATATAGTATACTCAAGTCCCATCAGCCGTTATATCAAACACTTGTATTGCATTCGTGTGATGCACCCCGTCCTGGTCCATCACACGCTCCCTCCTACTTGCTCTTCTCTTCCGCTTACTCACTGCTATCTGCCGGATTGACCTGCGTAACTGAGGTGGTCGGTTCCTGCATAAGGACACTGTCGGCGTGAGTCTTGAAAAAGGCCGCGAGCTGAGTAGCGTCCTCTGTCGTCTTCAGCTTCGCACTAGTCATCTTCACCTTGAATATCCATAAACCGTATCGCCCTCCTTGTAGACTGGATCGCCGGTGACGCTCTGGGCGTGGGTTATCATATCGTCCCTCTTTGTAAAGCCTGACTGAAAGTCCCAGGCGATTCCGCTGACGGACGGGTCGAGGCCCGTGACGAGGCAGACTGGAATTGGCTTGACCGGACCGTAATTGATGCCACAATCGAGGCCGTTCTGGCGGGTGAAAAGTTGTGCCACCGATGTCATACCCTGTGGGGGATAGCGTGCTTCTCCAGATCCAAAGAGGTCGCCGTTTCGGCAGCAGCCGCTTTCTGGTATGTTCACGCAAACTAGACCGGATCCGCTGTAGCCGTCTGGATTTTTCCAAAGGAAAAGGTCGACGGCGCTGGCGAGGTCAATGAACAATAGAAGACTTGCTGATGTAGCCTACATGTTTCGATCAATGACTCACAAGTATTTCCACCAATCAGTAGGAGCGGGTTGAGGCAGGCTGCAGGTGTAACGAAGTGGTAAATTCTGTGATATGGCATCTGAGGAGAAGACATTCGACCAAGTTTATATTTCGTTCGCTCTCTCTCTCATCTCTTGACACGGATCTTTTGGCCACTTTTCTGCGTGGTCCTCACCATCAGCACATTGTGGGAGTTTACAAGCGACTACCGTCAATAAGATTCCCCGTTGTAATGCACCTCTTCGATGTCTGAGGACCTCGCGCTCCTCTGCTCATCTGTTCCCTCAGCTACCAGACAAGATAAAATTCATGGCTTATTAGTACCGGGCCCAATGCCTACATGTGATTGGCGGAACTTTGTGTTCTCTTGCTGAACACAGACTTTTGCGGCACGGAGGGATAAACGTCACAAGATTCACAAGTGGTTCCGGGCTTACACAGTTAGTACCGCCACTCTATCAGTACCGTTGTTCGTCAGTACTCTCCGCCTGGAGAAAAGCTGGATTTTTTCTCTACAACTCTTAAATCGTACTAGACAGAATTGAACGATTTCAAGAAGATGCTATTGTAGTTCCGTAAGCTCCATGTACGCTAAAACAAGCTAAATTTTATTAGAGTTTAAGCTGCTGACAGAAACGGTAGCTACCCTCTATTTTAGACTACTCTAACAACCCAAATCGTAAATCTCATAGGGTCTATTTAAATATGCCTCTATTAGACTATATAACAGTTTTTGCCTACCTACCCCTGGTTATTCATGCTTATTAGTTAATTATCAAATGGATGTAGAGCGACGATTAATTCAAGTAGCGTTAATCAACCAATAAAACGTAGATCGTAGGCTCCACGCAATAGCAAAGACTACAATCAAGTCGGGATCTACAAGAGATGTACAAAAGAACGGGGTTTTATATATAGAGAAAGGCCGACCAAAAATTGAACAACGTAACTTTGAGGAAGAAATGTACAGAGCGTCTGTAGCCAATTCAGCTATTATACGGAAAGTAGCAAAATAGACGAAGCGGACGCTAAACTTCTAAAAGAGCTGACTAGGAAGTATAACGAGTGGAAGGAAGAACGCCAGAAAAGCTGACTACAGGATGTTTAATGTAATAGTGATCTATTCCTAATTGAATTTAATAAGTGGTAATAAGGTTGATTAGGCATATCTATTGTAACCGATTGGAAGTTTGATATTTCAGCAAAGATTTGATCAGCTGAGCTGATTCATACATTATTGAGATGCATGCGGAGAAAGAGAGAAGAGAACCAACAAAACTCCAACCACCAAAATCTTAGAGGGCATAGTAGATCTGTGCTGTCACACCTGTTGAGTGATTTCAGAAAGTGACATTGTACTAGCTAGATGAACTTCCAACATAGCAGAGAGAGACTCACGTTGCACCAGGATACAACTTTGACGCAGAAATTGGAAGGGCAGTATTGATCTCTGTAGTCAGAACCCAGAGTATCAAAGAAGAATGTTTCTGAAAGGGAATAACACTTTGTAAATATGTTACCTCAACGAAGATCTGGATGCTAGGCAAGAGGCAGAGTTTCAGAGAAGTTTTAATCTGGACGATTAAAACTACTACAAGTAAACACGCAGCTTGAAACATAATATTGAAGCCAGATAACCTTTTAGATGGAGCTTATTTCTAGAGGAGGAAGACTGGTCTTACGGGAATGACCTTATCATAATCACAGTCTACCAAAATTAAGCTTTACAGAAATGAAGATACGAAAGCTTGTATAATGGATGGCGCGAGCCGGATGGCGGCTCGGAGCCACGGCAAAGGAGGAAGGGGTGTTCCGTATCCTTACAAGATTCCCGTATAAACGACGTTGTTTTGGCGGTTTACATCATAGCACATTGTACAATATAAGCTACCAATCAAAGGAACTGTCCAGCAGACCCCCAGACACTTTTTCCTGCCACAGCCCTGTCCCAATCAGGCGGCGCAGGATAAACTCCTAAGACCCTACTACATCCCTTTGTGAGGGTGGAGTCTGAGAGATTCTGCCAAGCACAGAAAGCTTCTACGATAGTAACAACTAAACTATCACCATACTCATCGCGAAGCTTAAGAAATTTCTAGATCTTTTAGCCTCGAAGGCAGAGAGTATTTAACTGACATTGTTGAGAAGAATTTATGCCATTTATCTTCGCATGCAGATTTACGCCACTCTGTATGAGTAGCCTGATGATCTCCTCGTGCCAATTCATTGCGGCCATATGTAAAGCAGTCCAACCTATATGGTCTGTCGCATTCATGTTTGCGTCTTTGCCCATCAATGCTGCTACAACATCTGTCCGTCTATTCTTGATAACCCCATGTTGTGCTGTGGATCCAGAATTTTCGAGTAGGCGTACTTCGGCTCCGAAATATAGCAGACACCGTACTATCAAGATTTGGCCATTCTCGACGGCGAGTTGCAATGTCGTCTTTCCATCCGAATCAGTCTGGGCAAGCGTCTGACTCTGGAGATTTGCTGCTAAACCCTTCAATTCTTTCTAGGTATATGCCTCCATATTACTCAAGTTCAGAATGTGGTTTGCTATCTGTTCAAGAGAAATAAGTCAGCGCGATAATTAGCTAATCAGGTCGGTTACAAGATAGGTTTAGTTATACTTCAGAGTACTCAAGTTTTCGCGGGAATCCCTTTGGTGACGCAATCATACCTTCCGAAGTCCATTGATTGACAGTTGGTAAAGTCCAGTCACTAGGTTATTGTGCTTCCACCTTGCCTGTGGAAGGTTCAAGAACTGTATCTGATGCCACAACGTGACTATTCACCCCACACACATGATAAGGCTTAAGAATCGCGTCTGAGTAAAACATAGCGAACCCGGGCTTAAATAGAGTATATGGTATTTAGGACGATATTATAGGCACGTGCTAGCTACATTACATGACCTTCACAGTAAACGGCTTTATAATTAATCTCTTCTAGATTTAACCGTCTCTTAGAAGCGGTACGCTTCTAGAAATCCATGGCTTCGAGATCTTGATTCGTGACACATTGGCATTCTAATAAGCTCTAAGGGATCTTAAAATGTGAGTCTGCAGCGTTCGTGGAGAGCTGCTGAAATCTGCACTGGGAGCAAGAATCTTGCTCCAGTCAGTCTGGGCATTTAATGGTTATGGCGGTTGGACCGCGGACCCGCTCTAAATTACCATGCCCTGGGGGTTATAGCATATTTTTCGAACCGGATAAATCATAGTGGCCTATAGGAGTGACATCTCTGAAGGAAGCCGCCACTCTACTGAGGTTACCATAAGAGAGGGAGTATGATCATTAGTCAGCGTGACGTCTGCATCCAACTGAACTTAGGCCCCAACATGAACAGTACCCATATCAAGAAGAACTCGTAAATATTTGAACCCTTGCAGAGCTCTTACCACGCTATATTGAAGAGCACGATGGACTTCTCTGGCCTGCCAAAAGATTATTTCAGGTATTGAATTGGCTCTTGCTTTACGTGCGGGTTCTGACCTTGGATCTAGGAATGGACTCCAATTCACTCGCACAATGTACCACGAGGTGTATCCAGCCATCGATCCAACCAAGCCTGAGCTGAGTCTTGTTGGAAAAGTGGCTGTTGTGACTGGAGCCAGCCGAGGGATTGGAGCCAATGGATTCGCGCCTTCTTTCGCGAAAGCTGGTGTTAAGGGACTAATACTACTAGCTCGAAATGGAGAGCAGCTTGAAGGGGTAGCAGCTCGAATCCGCAAGATCAGCCCCAATACTGAGGTGATTTGTTTAAGCGTCAACATCACTGATGCGGAGGGGGTTGAGAAAGCCTTCCGGAAAATCAGCGAAGCGTTTGGACACGCTGATATTTTGGTCAACAATGTCGGAATTAATGCGGGAAAACATGATGGACCAATTCAGGCTCAGGACCCAGAGACGTGGTGGTCGAATTTTGAGGTAAATGGCAAGGGGACCTTTCTGGTTACTCGATCACTTATCCGCCTTCTCCCAAGTCCAGACACTCCCGCCACACTTATCAATGTAACCAGTGCCGGTGCATGGTCAGTGATAGCTTCTCACAGCGGCTACTGCATTTCCAAGCTCTTAACCCTCCAGCAGATCCCTTTCGTGGCCGAGGAACATCCAAATATCACCGCGATTGCGCTTCATCCAGGAATGCTTGCCACTGACATGCACGATAAAGCTTTCCAAGACCAATTCTATCTGGACACACCTGAGCTCGTTGGGGGGGTTGCCGTTTGGCTTTCTCACGAACATGCTAAGTTTCTTAGTGGGAGATTTATTGCGTGTAAGTGGAGTGTGGAGGAGCTGCTGGAACGCAAGGACGAGATCACAAGCGGACAACAGTTGAAAGTCACTGTTATTGGGCCTTTTGGACGTAAACAATCTGAATAGAATGGCTTTGATAGGAGTTATATAGGAACGAAACCAAACATGAGCAAATGAAACTAATTTTGCCGTATGAATGATTTCCTCAGCTTCTGTCTTTGAACTTGACATGATTTGTGAGATTAATGTTTCTACCATAATGCTACCCCTTAGAATTTTGTAGAAAACCTAACTTGTGAAAAAGGATAGAACAGATGTAATCTTTTTCATTATGTTGTATTCTTGCTCTAGAGATCAAAGTCATTGTCTAAGTCTCTCAAGGAAGTTATTAGAGTATGACCACTTTGATGTAACTTCTTCACACCTGCATACAAAGAATGTTTTATTACTTTTTCAACATCGCCAATATCAAGCCAGCAATCTTGCCGAAAGCTAGTGAGTTTGTTAAAATTGACGGCTTGCTAAGTGATAGTCCTTCCGTGACTCTAGCGCCAGTCTATGGGGCGCTAAGTATAGTCAAAGCTCACATATCTGGCTTTGGCAAATCTTGACCTGCCAACCAATGGTAAGTTATCAGGTTGACACTGCCATTACACCGGATCGCTTGCAAAATAATACTAACACAATGATAGATGTGTATCACATTCCAATCTTCTGAGAATTTCCACTGGTGGTGTTATAATAGCTGGCTTAAGCAGAGTATCGTAGAGAATTCAGACAGTGTATCTGATGGCTTACACTGTATTTTGCAAGGTACGCATCAATATCCCAGTCCCAGGTCGTGTATTCAAGTTTAACAGCTGTAGAAGGATACTTTTCAACTCCAAGATGTCGATCCGAGTGATTGGAAATCAAACAATTCGTTCCACAGGCTGCGGATCTCGTCAGTGGTGGAATTGGGAAGTTCGCGAACTAATGAGACACCGTGTTTGGCAAAAATAAAGTTGAATTAATTTTCTTCAGCTTTGGTTCCAGATCCAGTATGTCACGTATCGGACCTTGGGGGGACGGTCTTTCAACCGTCTTCGTAAATGTACTTATTGAACTGAATTCCTATAAATGGATGTTCGTCTTAAGTCTGAATTTAGCTATGCATTATGATTGTCATACACAAGGAAGAGACCACAATATGAACACAGTAGGATGATATTTACGACGGTGATCAATGTGGCCGAGAAGTGCAACGGACGCGGATGAGTGGAGGCTGCTATTTCAGCTCGTTTCATTCGGAAATCTTGAGTTTGATATCTTGCTGAACATGTCACAAGGAAAAGGTTGCAGACTCGGCCAGCTGCAGCAGTAAGGGTACGGACAATATATCCGGAACAATCGGGAAATTTGTTGGGGGCTGAAAAGTCAATCGCCCCCTCCGTCCCTTGATTTCCATCAAGGCAACGGTCTTGTATAAAGTATGCGCATGGGTCACAGCGATTCGTCGACAGTCTGCATTTAATCATTCAACAAGAATTTCCGAGAGTATCATGAAGTTCCCATTAGAACCAAAATTGATCGCTATTCCTACAGTCTACCAATATCTTTGGCGTGATTATAGCCTTCCGGCACATCGAAGTTGGATCTTAACTTTAAGTAATAGTCAGGCAATTGTATTTCTGGCTTTTGTTACCACTTTCATTGCTTATACACAAAGCAGAGCATGGAATATTGAGCGTGATTGTTTCTGTCGATTGACTTTACCAAAGGTACAGCTTCCAACGATAGATAGTCATGATACTGGTCATTTATCACAAGGCGAAGCTTTTAATATCCTGATCCGGGCCTTTTTAAACAAAAGAAACCTCGGAATTCATCACTATAAACGAGATTCTCCGTGGATTGGGATTATCGCCTTTCTTAATCTAGCTGTCTTTATAGCTATCGGGATAACGCTACCTTGGTCTTTAACAAAAGGAGACGAGTCCTCTTTGGTTCGATCTGCTACAGCTACACCGAGGGAGTGTACTCGCTTCATGAATTCTCTGAGCGAATCGATAATGATTAGTGAAACCTGGAGTAACCTAGGTGCAGATGTGACTTACAAGCAATGCTGGGCTGGGCTTAGCCAAACAAAGACAAGATGTCACAATATGGATGGCATATCAACAAACCGTCCAACACTTTACATCTCTCAAGAAGTTGCTTGTCCATTTCAAGGCGACACATGTCTTGAAGATGTTTTACCAGTACTTATGGAGCACAAGGGCTTGACCTTCAGTGACTATGGGATCAATTCACCTTCAAAGTCAAAAGTTTCCAAAAATCACCGGCTGACATGTGCGCACTTGGCAGTTCCTAAGCAAATGTCTCCTCGGCGTGCAGAAGTATCGTAGCTTTCTGTGACTGGAGCCAGTTAAAGCAACATGGATCAAATTCTGACACGGCCCAGAGTCCACAGTGGCGGGACTATGGTACAATGTTTAATACATGTTCTGGTGCTATCTGGAAGCCTCTCTGGGAGACGACGCCAGACCGGGAAAGTGGGGAAGGTGTGGGAAGCACGCGATCGCACTCATTTCGAGCGTACCCCCTTGATAATGCAAAGGATGACCGGTGGTTACATCCGGACTTGCGCGGAATCGATGGACAGGTTTGGGTTGTGGTTTTACGCGATGTTAATATTTATGATCCCGTTCCCAAAGATGCAAAGTTTATGGCCATTGCCTGCTTTGAGCAATATCAGTGCTGCATGTTTCCCGGGATCTGCACACGTTGGGGCGCGAAAACGACTGATATCACGACTATGACAGACAAGTTACATAAAATAGGAGATTCGGTATCAGCGTATGACCTGCAGATTCTTTACCACCAAGTCATTGCCAAATTCTCGATTTTATCACATCTTCATAATACCTGGCTCACAAATTCCTTTATTAAACATCGATATACGGAAAGCCCGGAGGTTGCTGACAAGAACAACTGGGATAAAGAAATGCAGTACTGGTTTGAGACTTCCCTGCTCCATATGAGGTATCTGACCATAGGCCTCTTACAACCAGATATAAACTGGCCCAGCTGGCTCCCCCGGCGCCAGACTCTATGCTCTCGGATCCTCTTCTCTCACAGCAACTATACCAACTTTGACTTTATCCAGTTCCTGATTTTCCAGAGTGTTCTTCTTCTGATCTGTGGCGCAAGCTTTAGAAAGGAGATTGTCATAGGATGGTTAAAAGTAAAGCACTTGGCAATTATTGGATTAAAGTTGGCGAATAAGGCAAGCGTAAATGGATTACTATCTTTAACAAAGAGTTTAGTTTGGCGGTATTGTAGTTCTTGTTGGTATTTTGTTTATCCATATGTCAGACCTTCTGTTTTTCGCCTTTTTCAAGCCTTAAACGTGGATATTATAAGGCTCAGCAACCTACGACAAAGCGAACAGCAGCCGCAATAAACGCCAAATTACTGTGTTTTCCTAGCTAAAATGAAAAGCTTCGCAGTGTAATATCTTTTAGCGCTACTTGACAAAATCCGCCATTTGTACGTTTTGCTTGATTTACTATATTATTACCTAAGATTGCTAGGTCTCATAACGAGTTAATATTTATAGATATTCTGTCAACTAGTTCTTTGTAACTATATGATATAGGCCAGCATTAAAAAAAAAAAGACAGAAAACAATTTAGTGCTGCCACCCCTCTATATACCTACTTGCTTTTTTCTCTTCTTATAGTACTAGCCTTAATGTACAAAAAAACACCACTGGCTGTATTTCTATAGCCCTTTGTCTTCCTCTCTTGTAAACTTCGCTCCTTCTTTTTAATTTAGATCCCTAATCAAGTTGAACTCTTTAAGATGAACTTCTTCCCTTTACATTTTTTCGCCAGCTTTGTCCTTGCAGACAGACTTGTCTAGAGGGTTCTTAACAGAGATGAACACAGCTTCTGAGATTTATCAGCAGTTTATGATAATAGTGACCAAATGGTGACTCGGGATTTAGCAATATAATCAAGCAATAACTTACTGGTTTGTAAATTTTAACTTTAGGGTGTTATCCCTTTGTACTTGATTTTATAGGTAAGTCTGGCTGAGGCAGTTGATCTGAGCTAACTTAAAGGTTTAGTATACAATAGTCAAGTTGCAAGCGTATGGCATAGCTTACACGTTGTTGCTCTATAGTTGTGGGCATAAATTGCGCCTCAATGCCGCATTGACCCATATCTGCCCTAGGTAAATACCTCCATACTTATAGTTCCTGATTTTATCTGCTAATTATTACGATAGCTAATGTTCGCTGAGTTAAAAGGCTGTATTACAACGCCAGACTCGGTCGTTTGCTTGTTTAACTCTTCCGCATTAGAACTCTTAGTCCTATTTGTATCTGTTTTTAGCAAGTCTAGGCTTTGTTTCTCTTTCTAATCCTGCCTAAATGATCAATCTCTGTTTACCAAGAGCTAAGCAACTTTAATCAGTATCAAATATACAAAATGTCAGGGACTAGTGGTGGAGAAAGCTTTTACCGCTAGGCTAAAATGGCCAACAAGGCGTAATATTCGGTGTTGCACACCGAATGCTTTCTCTACTCTATATACTAGGACAGGACTAGAGGCACGTGCCAGTCATATCACATAACCCTCACACAAAGCATACTTTCGTGCTTAGATCGCTTAGAGGCGTTACCCTGCCACTCAATTCATGTTTACGCCAAATGAAAACATATGGAGGAACTTTATACACACTTCTATTCATCTATAAAGCCAATCTATCAACTATCTGGAAAGATTATAAGTGGCTATAAAATTTGAAAAGTTAAAACAGACGGCATGCATTGCTCGGCCTATATAACAGGCAATTACTCAGTCATATAACCAGCTCTCTTTATCAAGTCTATTTATGAACGATTTATTGTTATAAATGGCCACATTTAGCAAACCACAAAAATTTCCTACTCATATTCTAACATAATCTTATTTAATTGTCAACATTAACAGCTATGCACCTCCCCACCTTTCTGATCAGCTTAGCATTGACCGCTTCCCATCCCGTCGCTATACCAAATTGTTGATATAATGATCTTAATCGTGTAGGCACTTCTCAGTGTATAAAAGTAAAAACAGTTATTAATACTCAAGGGATTTTGGGAGAGTGAGAGGGGAGGAGGGCGGGAGGGCGGGTGTTGACTTTATAACACGCATGCTTACTTGATCAGATCATAGTAATCTCCAATTACGATGATTCTGACCAAGGAAAAGCTTGAACTAGTGACACAACCGATTATACTAGGAAAATAAACTGTGGCAGCGTAAGAATGACGGAGAAATCACCTATTAAATGAATTGCCTTGAGGGGTGTTATTGGGGGAAAAGTTCAAGAGCGGCGACTTCTCCGGTGATGAGTACGGTAACCCTCCGTTTAATTAGGTTTTCAAGAAACGCAATTTATAGATATGGTATACTTGCTGGCCGTTTTGATCGTAATTTGGGAACTCTCCTTTCTTGTCCGGAAACGCTTGGCATTCTATGGGGATACTAGGAACTTGATTGTCTTTGATTTGTTTTGGTTTGCAACTCTTTTTCCAAAAAATGGCTCAGGGAATGAGTTCCATTACATTCGTTTATTGCAATTTAATAAGCCCGGTTATATTTGGTCTATTCATATATTGGCATATAAGTAAACTGTTTCTTTCATAATGAATTTATAGGTCCAGTAGTGTTCGAATGATAGGTAGAATAAAATGAATATTTTTAGTTTTTATAAGTATTAATAGTAGCAAATTCTTTAGGAACATACTGTGTATATTGCTTTTCCCAAAGCATTTCTATTTTCGAGTTTTGGTATTATCTAACTTTTTAACACCCGGCCTAAATTAAGTAAGTACATCACGAACTGTACGAATGAAATGTGGGGGAAAGCTGTTGATTCATTTTCGTACTATGCCAGGTTATAAGCCTTCTGTGTGTCATGTGGACAGTACCCTAACAAACATAATTTAACAAGCTCTTGCTCTTAAAAGAATAGAAATTTTGCCAGACTTTTGATAAATAAATCAAGTACAAGCAATAAATAGCAGGTGACCAAATATATAGTAGAGATAGAGAAGAAGGTGTTTTTATAAATTTAAAATCTAGGCAAGATCTATATACTTATTCCTTTATTTCTCCACTTCTTTATTTATCAATTCATTCCCATATCTCCTCCTCTTGTAATTAGACTTAGTTGTTTTATATAAGTATGCAGGTATTGTGCTATATAAAGCTTCCGACATTTTAAGATACTATACTCAAATCTACAAGAAGTGCTCTCTTATATATAAAACAGTTCATAAAATAATTAGCCTATATAACTTTTAAACGTAATAGGCACTATCTAATCATACATCGGAATAAGCTCCAATAAATATTCAGAGCTTTAAAAGAATATTATTTGCTAAAACTTGCACTTCTTATAAGTTTATATTCTTCATTGTCAGATCCCCCCACCACTTCATTATTAATGCCCTATAGTCATTGTTTTCTCTCTAACTCATAGAATATAACAAAATAGAGCAGTTATATTATTTGAAATAAATACTTCAGGTTAGCCTAGATTGTTAAAATAGTAATATATCAAAAGACAGAGCAATAAGGTTTAAGCATAACAATCTAATAGATTGTTGAATACAGGAATTATAGTAATAGAGATTATCAGCCATAAAGAAACTTATACTTTACACTCATCATATGTTTTAGTTTACACTATCTAATCTTTTCAGATACAGAATCCAATCTCTGAGTAGAACGCATTGACTTTTAACTTTGACAAGAAAAAGAAATTGCTTGCCAGGAATAAATGTCCTAAAAGAGTGCCGTCTAGAAACCCGAGGACCTTATTCACTGTCGTGGGTGGGACTTAAATATAGATCGCTTATTTTTGAGAAAGTAGCTGTTTAAAATAATTAATAAATATATATTATGAGAAGATGGTAAGCATTATTGACTGAAACTTACATAAGACCAGCAATAAAAAGGATTAACATAGGTAGGCCAATACCGACGCTTACACCAATTTTTATCTTGTTACTTACACCCCCATTTCTTTCAGCTTCAACTTTGCTCCCTCCGGCTTTAGTTTCGTGGGTCTGCTTTGATATATACGATACAGGGCTACCACTAGTGGCGCTCATTGTGTGAACATTTTTACCAAAGGCAATGGTATGGACAGTAGAATCTACTGTCATGGGTGTCACTGTAACGCCCGAAGTCACAGTAGCTATCACAGTCTTTATTACCCTGTTTCTGGAAATCAATTGTAATGAAGCAGGGCAATTGACCAACCCAGTAGATACACATTTTGTGGCTGTATTAGTGACCTCGGTGAGAAGTGTCGTGGTCACAACATCGTCCCGCACATCAAGTGCGGTAGCATCGATAGTCCCATTAGCTGTCTTGGTCCCAGCGCACGCATCTAAGAGAGTAGTATAATAGATTGGGGTATCTGTCTCCAGCTCAGGACCCCATGCGTAATTTCCAATTGCTAGTGTGGCACCAGCATTTGCCCCTAGAGCCATCACGTATTCTTCGATAATGCGTACACAAGTATCACCAGGTGTGGCTAGATTTGTTATGTTGGTTTTAAATCGTGCAATGTCGATCCAGACACCTGCTTCGATGCCTGTGCTTGCTTTCACGTTAGCAGCCTTTAGAATAGCTATATCATTGATCCCGCCTGGCGTCGACAATTCAAGCCCAGCTTTTACACCAATGCGAAGAATGGCTGTGAAAATGACTCCTGCATTTTTCATTGTTACAGGAAGGAATTCAAATTCACCCCCGTTACTGGAAGATAGTTGTTATTAGCATACCTTATTAGGAGCTTTGGACTTCCGATAAAAGAAAGTTTTACTCACAATGTTATGCTCGTGACATTTTGGTTAAATAGTGGGATCTTGAAATTGATTCCATCATTGAGCCGAATGTGAAAACCACTACTAACATCAATTTCAGACATTACGTCAAGGATTAAGTCAACCATAAAGACAACGCCGATTAATAGGTTGTCCGTTATTGCGAACCCTATCGGAGTCTTTGACGTATAAAGGTTTAAAGTATAGGTGGCACCGGCAGATAAGATGGTATCAAGTTGCATGTACAGCTCCATCTGGTCAAAGTGATACCCAAGTTCACAATCCGGAATATCTGGAATATCTATTTCAAAATCAATATCGATCGGGGGAAATTCAAAGTCATCTATATCCAGTCCATCCTCAGCTACCTTTGATGTTGTATTATCAATGTACATATCAATATAATTTACGGCTGCTGTGGAAAAGTTTCCAAAATTTTCTGCGATTTCGGACGTCAGGTTGTTAAATTCTTGGGTGAGGTTCAATCCTCTTTTGATCGTAAGCTGGGCAATGGCAAGGCCTTTGATATAACAAGTTGAACAGATCACTTCCACACTGGCGTAAATAGAGGCATTACCGCTCTCATTTGCAATTTCTCTGGGAAGATATCAGAGAGGGTAGGTCTACGCAGCTCAATGGTTTCTAGTAACAAGATTTACGTACTCGGTTACGCTGAATAAAATTGTATCTTCCCAACTCGTGTCTAGGGTCGCGTTACTTCTCCAAACTGTATCTGTATCTCTCTTAAAACTCGCGCCAGAAAGCGGCGTATCTACCGGAGATACGTTGGGATCCAGGGGAGGTTGAAAGTCGTTGTTCACCAGAGCAATGCCTGCAGTAACTAGACCAAACCCAGCCCTAAAAGTGAATGCGGAGATCATCATATTAAAGAGAAGTACGATGTACTAGCAGAGGAGTGAGGCTTCGACCAACTGGTATACGAGTCGAATTAAAGGAGGACAGAGAGTGTTGAACGGTGGCACTCATCTTACTAATTCCCAGTCCATATAATGACCATATCCCTTTTATTAACACACTGTTAGAGATCTTCGACGGCAGGGGGAGGGGTGGAGCATTTCTGCACTTACAGCAACGCCCTGCATCTTGCATATGCATGCAACTTGGCAGGACGGTTACAGCCTTCGCACTAAATATATGAGAAGTGGGCTGTTGCTAACTGTAGGCCAATTGCGACATTTTATTTTGATCCTCCTCATCTTTTCAGTGGCTCTTCTCAACCTCACTCATGTTATAGTAGTACGAAGTTCGTTCTGAGCTCTAATCTTCCATTCTATAGAGTTAGGATTCTCTCCACTGCAATTGCTACGACAGTTTAGGTTGAAATGTTGTAAAACCGGGGACCGTGGTAGGACAAATACAATTTCATAGCCTGGTAATGATAAGCCTTCTCACGGTTACGAACCTTGTCAACGGATGCAACATCCAGTCACTTCCGGACTAGAAGCTGCATAAATGTCTTCCCCTCCTTGCCGATTGCATCTGCACTGCAGCGTCGTTTCTCAGGTCGACCCACCGATACACCACCAAACGTCGATCACTTCTAAAAGTAGCAACAAGGCGCCACTTATTAAAGATTTGGTTAGAAGACTACACCACTACAATATTCTGCCAAACTTCCGTTTTCACGTAAACAATTCTTGAAATTTTCAATGGTTTCTGACTGGCTAGAGCTGGTTGGATACAGTTGCTTAGTCTCACTGTGCTTGGCTGCATGGATGGGGTCGTGCGGCTGAAATGGTCTGTGCACTGAGGGCCAACGCCAACGATATGTATGTCGTAGTATTTACCCAACCATTAATCTTATAGCTTTACGTTGAGCAGACTTGCTTCCAAAAAGCCTCTTAACATCCATTAACATGCTAGACTGAAGCATGGGACCCTCAAACATGGATAAAGTCACCCAATACGATCTTTAATATTCAAGTGGCAGATGCGGCATAAAGAAACATCGAGAGAAATCAAAGTGAGCAACGATCGTATTAACCCAAGAATCTCCTTTTCTCAGAAGCTGTTCAATCGTGGAATTCATGCTGAGCTGATACATTATGTTTCTTGTAGTAGGAGTCATGAACCTCTCACTAAATACGTTCAGAGTCAATGACCAATAGACTACCATAGAGGTCTACGAATAGTCTGGATACCTCTCTGTTGGAGATAATGTTGAAGTCCTAGCCGCAATTTTCTCTAAGCTATCTGAAAAGAATTCTTATTTATGCCACTGTTGATAAATTTAAGCTTAAAATAATGACTCTATTGGCTTATTCTTACGGTTTGATGTAAATCTAAGCTATATGCTTTCCAGGGGCATGATAAGTGGAGTGAAAAGTCGCCAGGCTCTTCTAATAAAGCATGCTGCCGAAACTTTGACAGAATTAGCGACTGAGCTTGGAGACTCTGAGCCAAATTTACTGGAGGACGCTTTTTGCATCCAAATTTTGGACTTGCAGGAGTAAACACCTTTGGCCTGTCAATTGTCGCGCCTCTGGGAACAGTAGTACGATAATTCGGCTGTCCTAGGGGGTTCATCAGTCCGTCACCCTCCTCAGTAAACGAATCAGTTGAGCAAGCATCAGAAGATGTGCCAATGAAGTGAGAAAAGGTAATAATTAAATAATTTATTCTTGTATATAGGCAGTTGAACTGGATTTCAAAAAGTAATTTTATAACTCATCGCTGAACCGAGCCCTATTTGCTTGCTACGTAAGGAATATCTCATCATCGTGTATCTAATTCGCCTAGTGCCTAGAAACCCTTCTTCTTGTGTCTTGTGTAACAAATCAGAATGCGCGAACTTTGGCACCTGAAAGGTAACACCTACATTCCTGCTCAAACTCTTGGAAATAGAGAAAAGAAGAACCATGCTCCGGAAGATATTCTTCAAACCCGCCGAAACGATAAGGATGCCACTTTTTCTTCACAGCTAGATTAGGAAAGTTGATATAGTTTCATAATCGTCTCTTATATTTTCACACACACCCTGAGGTGTCTTCTTACACCAGGAATAGTAAGAGCACCTCTGATTAAGAACCTTAAATCCCTAAGTCCTTTGAAAAACTGAAAATGTGTCCATGAAAAATTTGTTCCTTGAGATACAGAAGCCTGTTTGCAAAACGTAGAGTGGATATGCTACGTTTTGCTTCGTCAATTAAGGTGGTTACTTGTCAACGCCCCGTGCCAGACCAACTATTTCCACACGCCTTCCAATCTCTATTCCTTCCGATGATTTGAAATCACAGCTGCCCTTTGCCTCCTTATCGCGGACCGAGACTTCAAACTAGGGTCGCAATCTATTGCTGCTTCATAGCGTAGACTAGAATGTGATTTTGTAGCCGGGCTTCTAGCACAAAGTGACTCGACAACACGAAGCGTTGGAAGGACGAGGCCGCTTTTATTTCTAAGCTACTGAGGCATCATCTTGTATTATGAAAATTTCTAATATTTGCACGAACATCTGAGTTTCAGTCTGATCGATGAGAGAATCATTTACATGCAGTTTTAGGGATATCACAATCACTTTCTGCGCGGAATGGCCCAAGCATCTCGAAATTCGATAATGGCAATGATATTCCCCATATTTTATTCTTGCACCTCATTATCTGGTTTATAGATTCTTATAACATCGAGACTTTTGGAATATCTATACTTTCAAAAACTCCTATGCCAGTGAGAACCTTATCCCGAACCTAGAGCGAGGGTTTAATATTAGATATGAATGTGGCACTCTGATTATAACTAGTAAGCTTCACTGGTTTTATAACAAACTTTTCTAACATAAAAATGATCAAGACGAGAGCTCAAGTCCAAGTTCAAAGGTTACGGTTTAATTTGCACTAATATTTGTGATGACCTTTCCACCGCTTGGCGATACATTTGCTCTTCAACCGAGCTTGCTTTTAATAAAAGCCAGAGCTTGTGAACCGTAGATGCTGACGTATTGCTGGTGGTGATTGGCATCGTTACCATTGCAGCAGTAAGGATCTTGGGAGTCGCAATATGATTTGATGATGCTTGGGTTGGCTGGGGAGCATTGGAAGCCAGATGGGCGAGCTGCAAACTGTAATTCGTGTGTCAGCCATTATTATATCGTTATAATTATGCTGGAATACCTACTCCTTTGCCCGTGCATGTGCCAACATTGTAAGGCAGGCCATTTGTATTGTGAGGGTCGCCCATAAAAATTGCAGCCTTCACGGCTGCTAATGCGTTGCCACTTAATGTAGCACCAGCTCCGCCACAAAGGGCATTATCCATGATCTGGCCACCCTGTGAGTAACCAATGAGTACAATCTTGGTGCTAGGACATCTCGAGTTCAGGCTGTTGACAGCCGACACAACGGCAGCTGTACCTTGTGATGCAGAGCTATCATAACTTGCACCACCACAACTCGACTGACCACCGCATGCCGGGTAGCTTATGGCGGAAGACTGAGCGCCAGAGTATGCTGCTACAACTTGGTTCACTAATCCGCCTGCGGTACCGTATCCAGCTGGAGCAGTAGTCTCACGAGCACCGAAGACATACACACCAGGGCAGCTTTGGCGTGTTTCAAGGTCATTGCCAACTGGTGTTGCACCGGCAACTGCAGCCAGAGCTGAGAATATTGCGACAGTTTTCATAATGCGGATTGAGTTGACTAAGTGTCAAGAAGCTGCTAGTAGATTTCTCTGAATTTATGAAACAGATATAGAAGTGGGAGATTCATTGTAGATATTTATACTACAAAAGTTCGCTCGGAAGGAAGGAAGAATGGTTAAACGAAAGCATACCCTGTTAACCCTTAATAGACTATATACGTGAGCATTTAGAAGTTACAAGAAAATCATAATCAAGTATTATCCATCTCCACTATGGTAATATAACCGAGACAACCGGGTAATAAATTCAAGAACCAAAATCTGGGGTACAGGGAGGCGTTTTGTATGGGGTATAGTCTGTGGGGTCGTTCATTCAGGGTAGGTGCAGGTCCGGGCGGCAGTTGTGACCAATAGCAAATAACTTGACATGTGTCCAAATGAGCCAGAAGGACGGATGTTATATAATTGAATCCTGTTTAAAGGCTGATTTAGCGATTGGGTGGCCCTGCACAACTAGTTTTCGTAGCGCTAATTACAGGTGTATAGGTGTTAATAGCCGAGTTATCATCAGCTCGCTTTGGTCATATACAAATTTCATGTTAGAAAAGCGGTGAAAATATGACAGAGTGTCACTTCAAGGAATCGTGGTACCAATTGTTCCATTATACAACGCTTTTCGCCTTTAAGGGGGAGATGTTTTGTAAAGCAGAATAATAAAAATTGCGACTGAAGCAGACAGATTGACTCCCAGATTAGGTCAAAGCATATATAATAACAAGCAAGTTAATATATGAGATACTTATCTGGTTCTTTATAACAAGGTTCAAGTAACCCGTGAAAGCAGGCTTTTCTTCTTAATTTTAGAAATTCAGAGTTGAATTAGATTAGTTTTGTATTAATATGTTTGTTTAAAATTTAAAAATCAATGTCTGAACTTTATCTAGAAAGCATCATTTACACACAAGTATAAAACTTAACCCTTAATAATGAACATACCAGAGAGGAGGTGGCTCCTTATGGCCATGAGTATATGGAATCGCCTTTTCTATCAGGAAGCTGATGCTGCTACACTATTGATTCCAGCAAATTTTGAGCACCTGAGAACTACTCATCGTTGTGCTGCAACGCTGTCACAATAACAAGTTCGCAATTCTGTATGCAGCAATAATTGCAGAGTCTAAGACATTTTGTATCAAGTGAAATACTTATACAGCTTAACTTTCTTAACATATTTTATTTCTGATTAATTTCATATCAAAACATTTTACTATCAATCTGCACCAAATTAGAGGGAGGGACCAAAGATAATCGTATGCGAGTTTCGCTTGATGAGTGTATTTTGTGGTCGGATGCGAGTACTCTATCTGGGATGGACTTAGAAATGAGGGATGGGATGATTGAGGTTCAAGACGTTGTCCCAGGAGGTAGCGATCTGTCTCCTCGTGGTATCCGAAGTATTGGAGGAGAAGGGTAACGAGAATGTTTTTATACCAGGTTTGAGGTATGGAGTATAACTTCATGGGATGATCGGAATAATTGAGAGAGAGGAGATTGATATACGACTCTTGGTTTAGTGACGCGAAGGATCAAAATCGCATGAGTGCGTATCCTCCACTCCAATTTCTGAACAGGATTCAAAAACATTGCCCTGCCTCGTCGAATATTGTTTGCCAACTATTGAAATCAACCAACAGGGTGGAACGCAAGAGCGCCTTAGATTGCATTGGTGGGAAAACGCTCGTAGTTAGCTTCATGAATGACGAAGAGAAGCTAGAGGGAATGTGGCATCAAAAGCCTACATTAAGGATATTACCAGTGATTATAAAAGCCTGACTTAACGAAACAAACCGATTATTACAGAGAAATCAGCTACTTGAGCTTGATTGCTATCCATCAATGCCGCCAGTGTCTCGGTGTTATTTGAATATGATGATCGGATTGAGGCTCAATATTTAGCCTCAAGTTGAATCATAATGAAACTGTAAACAGCTCAATTTATAGCAGGTGAGTTCAAAAATAAAAAGTTTCTGCTGAGCAATCTCTTTGCACTGTTCTAAATTATACAACGCTCGAGCTACTAAGATGGATACTCGTGGTTGACCTATAACACTATAACTATAACAAGAGATTTCTCCATACCCCCTTCTCTCCTATTTTCTTCCATCCCTCTTCTCTCCCTACACCAATATCATGCTAATAGAAATAGTCAAAGTTAGGGTAAAGTCTGATCAAAATCGGCTGCCGAACTTCTATTGATTTTGTCGCTGACCTTGAAATTCGAGACCTGGGCGAATAAGTGGAGGTAGGCGATCAAGAAAATATATGATACTGCGCGGTGTAATCTCTGTGATTGGGGTACTTTCAGAATCAGCTTTAAAACTTGAGCAGCCCGCCGGCCAACGTCATGGCCATAAAAGTTTTACTTCTCTCCGTTCCTCGAGCGTTGCATTGCTCTGTTGCTCGTGTGTGCTCTAGATTGCAGACCGTGTCCGTTAAAATTTCATATATCAAGAGTTGTCAAGAAATCAAGCAGAAAGTGCGACGTAGAGTGAGACGTTCCCTTTCTTCGCCCGCGTATGAGCTCACGTAAGATGGACAATTGAGGGATTTTTGGTCTAGTGACCTGAATGGGATTTATAAGATATTGAGATGGAGATGGATTCACAATTAAAATGCGGAATCGGCTTATTTGTTAAGAGGTTCTACTTGTTTCTGTTCTCATCTCGTACGTCGTTCCTTTGATATGCTACATCTAGATAGACTAGAGAATTCCTAACGATGACAATATTTGTCAGTGTGCAATACATATCAAGATCTTGATTTATGCTAATATGATAAGAGAGGATTTATGAGCGAAAAGTGAGACTAGGATATCATAAGTTAGCGTTAGTAATCATAGAAGCAGATTTACACCAGAATAACATAAAATGACTGAAAATTGTCCCTAGTCTTCCATTGTTATATTAGTCGTAAATAATGCTTCAGCTGCTGTTTTCCTTCACCCTAGATTAGATACAACAATTTACAATTTCAGGACATTAAAAAGTACTTAGATTAATTAAAAGCAACACAACTAAACTGGTTCCTATTTATCCTTGCGCGTTCTCTGCTTCTCCGCGCTGATTTTCCACTAGTCTCGAGTCTTAATGATTAGCAAGAGGGAAGCTAAAACTGATAGTATATAGATTCACGGGTTATCTAGCAGCAAACCCTGGAAGACTAATATAGTGGCAAAATTTCATTTCTCCTAGTATTTTAATTGGCAGGCATTTAACAAGAATTTCCACCATTAGTATTTGTGGAGTGATAAGATGAATTCTCCCGCCAACGCGGCAGGTGCCTAAACTAAATATCCGGATGGCCATGTGACTGGGAGGTTTAGCCATAAATAATTTACGTGGAATACTACCCATTCTTAAGGATAAAGTAGCAAAGAGAAACTTCATATGAATGTAGTTTATCTGATTATGGGATTATGATTTATCTTTTCCATCACTCCATATTTGTTACTCAGATTATATGCCTCACTGATCACTATTTTTCAATCAAGTAAAAAAGCCTCGCCTAGCTCACATTCAAATGAGGCTTTTAATTCTGACCAGCTTTCTTTGTTTCAGTGCACTGTGCCTATCCATACCCCTCTCTCAAGCTTCATCGTTCGCCCTTGTGGTACTCTCTGACGACAATCCCCACAATGGCACAACCCTTGTTCCATGCCAGAAAGGCAAAGGAGGTCCATGTAAGAGAAGATACAATCTTCGATTACCAAGCATAATCTAACCCAAGATAGTCCCTGGACTCTGTCCCCTCGCACAGCTCGGCTACCCGCTTTCTGATTTAGAAACCGCCTTCAAACTAAACCACAGCTCAAGCTCAAACATGAGAGCCGGCTACTTAACCTATGAATTGAAGAATCGACAGACGTCAAATGGAATCGCTAATGTTACGGCGCCTATGGCTCTCAACAACAAAGGCTCTTATCACGTTCCAACTTTCGGATATGCAAGCTTCGACACTGCTACAAAGGTTTCGTTCAATGAACGAAACTACCTTGGTACGCCAGATGGCGTGAACGCGAAGTATGACAAATGGTACATTTGCGATATCGATGGGGGCTTGACGTATCCAAGTATCGTGTGGAGCTCTGGATCAGCGACGCCGCAACTTTCTTCTTGCGTGAAAGTGATTATTATGAGAGTTTGAAGTAGGAAAACTGTATTTATGGGAGCTAGTGACGCATTTTCATCGTAAATCAAGAAGTCTTTACGAATAAGAGAGGATCTACTCAATTACAGGAATAAGAACTCCAATAACCTATTAATCTCAAAGCTTCTCCCTCCAAGCTCACAATACCTAAGGCCCAATGGCGACCTTATCCTCCAACCTTACCGCCAGCACCTGGGCCCCCTAAGAAAGCATAGCTTCCCCTGTTTGTCCCACTTAAGAAGTGCGACTCGTGCGTGTATCTTGACGTGTCTGAATCTCTCCAGGACCCATCGAAGGGGATGCTAACATTGTTAGGGCTTGTATAAGCAATGTTGAAAATGTAGCCTGCTTTTCCATAACCTTCATTTGCAAACTCGCCACTCCCCATATCCGTAGTTGTGAGTGTATCTTCGTTGTTAGTCACCTCACCATAGAAGTAGATGGTGTCCGAGCCTCCTGCCAGAGTGGAAGAAGCTGGGTCTGTGCTTGCGGCGGTGAAAAGTGAGCCGGGGTAGTATCCAATCCACTTGTCCTCTACCGCAAGCCACCAATTACCGTCATGGAGGTTGTACTCAATTTTGAGGTCGTTCTGGGCACCGCCGTTGACACTGAGAGGAGTGAAGACAGAGCCAGGATGTATCATTGTATCAACCTGAACCCAACCGGTAAAGTCTGTGTTCCATCCACCTTGATTGTTACCATCCTGAACGTAGTTATTGCTGGTGTAGTAAGTGAAGAGATGTGGTTGGGCGACCTGCTCTTTCCAGTTGATCCATCCTGCCTCTACGGTTTGCGTCCCGGGGAAAGGCGGGAATCTGCCAGCTTGGATGTTGACATCATGCCTGGTGACAGCAACCTGAAGAAGAGAGAAGTCCGCGTCGCTTTGAGTGTAGGGAGCGAACATACTGAATTTGCCGGTGCCACCAATATTACTCACAGTCTGGTTTGCTTGACAATACCAATGTGCACCAGCATTTTGACGCTTGGAAGATTGAATTTCAGGCAACATTTTCTTAGGTGCGTTTATGAGATAGTCCAAGTTGAGACGAGATACCGGAACAGTCCCTGGAGGTCCTAACTCAGCTCCAGCCTGCTCAAGCTCTGCAAGAGGTCGAGGGCCATCTCGTGGCTTTCTCGGGGGTGGCAAATCTCCAATTTTTCCTTGAGAATCAAGAGAGATCCAGTCGATTGTTTGGGTATGTGTGGTAGTGGTCTTGACGATATTCAAACCAGCCCGCTTCCGAATAGAATTATCCACGAGTTGGTTACCATGGTTTGCTGGCTTCGCAGTACTGCGAAATATCAAGGCTAGGAGGAGGAATGTAGACAACGACTGATTCTGTGAAGGGAACAACATTTCATTGGTAGTAGGTCGTGAGGTAGAAAACGAAAACTGACTTTGAGTGATCCCAAACGGATTATCTATCTGCGAAGGAGTCTCAAATATTTATATATCTGTGGAACTTTGCATACCGTTCCCAATATTGAAGGGACCAGTCAAGGAAGTAAGCTCAAAGTTCGCACATCATGCTACTTCGAGTAACACGAGACTGATGCTTGTGTTTACCAATTCCAGTTATCCGACATACCACACGCGATGTAACTGCTTTCTTAAGGCATACAATTAACTTTTAGGACGGTAGCTTACACAGCAACAGTGGGATTTGCTGATGTTTCTCTTCCCTCATTGGCTAACGATTGAAGGTGTTTCGTGTATGCGGCTCAGCTATATGCATCCTGTCGCTAAATTATCACACTAGTTCGAGTAGCTAGTGGAATATCCTAGTTATGCATGAATTAAATCATTGGTAGTGCGAATTGAGTGTGGCTGACCCTTCCAGAAACCAATTATTTACGAATCGACCCGCTGGGTCTGACACGTTTTAACAGTGCCTCTTACACATGGATCTGACTACCATTATTGACACATGAGCGTCAAACTTTGCTTCCTGAATAAATACTATATACTATTGTGAATATGTACTTTGGTATGTACTATCTCAAACGGTATTTTAGTAAGCACACCTGCATTAGGATTTTGAACACAGCTACGAGCTACTTACCTTTTGAACAGTATAAATTTATCGATAGATCTTTAATAAAGTGATTGCTGGCAATCAATGGCAGGATTGAGTACATGGCCAGCGAGACGCTACAAAATGCGGCTCTCACGGAAGCTACCGAAGTCACGGCGAGGTTCCATCCCAAACAAGTCACACGAGCAGCCGAGATGAGGTTATGCTAGCATGGCGCAGCAACGCCACTCAGCATGGTGAAATCATAAGACAGCAGTCAGTCAATTAGCACGAGGTGAGCTCCAAGTCTTATGTTGTTGTTTATGACGAGTTGAACCATCTTGTGAAATGTGTAGGCTTATTTCTGATGTTATCCTTAAAACGTCGATTCAATTATCATGAGTCCCGCGATATCTATTAACGGGCTAAAATCTAAGACTTTATATATTACCTCATACTCATCTCCTCTACAAAATATAGCTGTCATGAATTTATGATGTAACCACTAATCGGTCAGACAACTACCTCTCCTCGTTCCTCAAACACAGCCGAAAAGAACACCAGCATGACTTGCTATACAAATTTACGACACCGAAGCTTATCATGCATAAGATGTGAGATGTGTTTTCATTATGGTAAGTAATTATGTAGCAGTATTAGAAATAATTGAACTCAACACGAGCAAAATTAATAGTGAATTCATGTTACAAAAGTGATATTTTTTCAATTTAAAATACAACACATAATTTAAAACTTAATTGTTTATTGTGAACTGATACTCTCATGCAATGAAGCATATTTAGGAAATTCAGTTGCTGAAGCGTCTCAGTCAAAGAGAAAAAACAAACGTTAAGATAGAAGCACAAAAGTACAGAATTGCTAATAGAGTGACGAGGGCTGGGGTTTAGTGTTAGAGATTGTAGTAATTTCACAGTAAGTTGATTGATAACTAATTAATGGAGATCTGTCTAGCTATATATATAAAGGAAAAGGAGGAGGACTGTGCAGAGTTTAGATTTGAACTTCCACTATTTCGACATTTGGACATCTTAATATTTTACAGCTTGACATAAAGCGTCGAACAATTGCATAGATATCATACCACTGACTTATTCTAATCGTCTTTGGTAGGTTTGGGGAGGATTAGCCAACTATTAGTTGTTTCAAACATCTATAAAACCCTGAAGGCCGTATTGAACAATATTCACCTTCAATTTCGTGTCTTAACCATTTTCTTACTACTATTTCCATAGAACAGAACAGAATATGCTGACTGTATAACAGCAAGTAAATTTGTGCACTCATCCTCAGAAAATTATACTTACTATTATTATATAGGCAACAATTGCGGGATATAACCGGAATTCAATATCATTCTCAGTTGACAATTTCACACCTAATCACTATAATTTTACTTCCTCAAAACTAATTTCAATCACATAGGTCAATGAGCACTAATCATTCACTCCGCCCTCAACCATCTCTTCTGTCTCATGTACCAAGTTGCAACGATAACAGTGCTACCTAACATACATGAGCCCATGAAAATGATAATTGCCTTATATCTCATCACACCATAGCTCTCCAATTGAATGATTGGCTGAATGATGCCTGCACTTAACGGGCCGGCTACCACATTCCCAACCCCCTTGCCGAAACAAAACAAACTAAACGTTGCTAGGGCTGCAGTTGGCTCATTGCTTACAGAACTTCCCATTCTCGCCCACATCGCTACATAGCCTGCACCGAAGAACCCATATACAACAGAGAATACAACGAGAACGGCTAGTGAATGTGCCAAGCCCCAGAGTACTAGAGATGCTATTGCTGATACTAAAGTCGAGACGATGATAAGGAGATTCAAGTTCAGACTGTGGTCGGATAGGTAGCCAAAGCTGAGTTGACCCATGACTTGAAAGATACTGAGAAGAGCCAACAGTAGCGCCCCCTCGGCTGAACTGAGCCCAATCGAAGTCGCATATGACGGCAAATAAAGTGATGGGAAAAAGTAACCAAGGCCTTGCAGGGTATTTGACGTACAGTAAATCCAAAACAGTGGTTTTTTCAAACAACTCCAATCAGTTCGTCCTATAGCGCTGTGTGACGAAGGCGGCAGTCGGCCTTTCAAAAGCGGTATCAAAGGGCCTGTTAAAACAGCCAAACCAATCGCAATGGCTCTAAGCGTGGTTGGATACCCGTATTTCTTGAGCATGGCCTCGATAGCGAATGGCATCACTGTTCCGGAAATCCCAGAAGATGCACACAGGATTCCATAGGCCATACCTCTCCGCTCAATCCAGAATTCATTCACAAAACTCAGTATAGGGTAGTAAAATATCAGGAATCCTACACCGTACATAATGCCCTGCGTGAAAATGAGGGTACTAAGAGTTGTGGCGAAGGACCCTGCAACAAGCCCTCCCAGGCATAGCGGCCCTTAATTCTTTATCAATAAAGCGAATCTCGTGACTGTTCTGGAGGGTAATACTCACAACCAACTAATATCATATGCTTTTGATATTTCGAGTATCGTTTTATTAAAGGAGTAATAAGCGGCGCTCCAAGGTAAGAAATTCCGGATGCTATTGTACCTACAACGGAAATATATGGGTTGTTGGCAAACTGGGGAAGGCCAGAATAGTAATTCTGAAATACCCCAAAAGACAGAGGAAAACCTTCGAAATTCTTTATTAGTCAATACTTTTACGACTGATTTATAAAAGATTTACCCCATAGCAAAGCTTCAAAGACAAACGCAGCACCAAGAAGTCTCCATGCTGCTAATCCCCGATCTGCTGGCTCTAGATATTGCTCAAATTCTGTGTTATGCAGCAAAAGCGCATTTGGGTTCAAGTGAGAAGATACAGGCTCGGCATGTGTTTCAGTAATCCGATGTGGTTGTTGCTGAGACCTTTGCTGAAGCTCTAGAGGGGGCCCAGATGTTGTGGAGCTCATTGTGGAAGACCAAAATTTGAAAACTTGATTTCAGTCAAATTAATGGCTTCATGGATGTGCCTTGGGTAAGACGCTATAAAAATTTGACTGTTAAATAATGGTTCACATAACAGTTTCTTTTGAGCTTATGCCGAGGTGTGAGATTTTAACCGACCACCCCAATCAACCGCAACATCCACTGATGAGCGAATTAGTCTCTTGGCATGTTAAGCTCTGCATAGGAAAAGGGCGAGTGATACACGACACCCCCCCCTCCCCCCTGT
>Ga0247810_10000666_pt1 | contig 31092 bp, 34 predicted proteins | sample UWRJL119311C1_FD_179918 | JGI IMG/M metagenome (GOLD analysis project Ga0247810, IMG submission 179918) | Plant litter microbial communities from Arlington Agricultural Research Station in Wisconsin, United States - UWRJ-L119-311C-1 | ecosystem: Environmental > Terrestrial > Plant litter >... | reverse complement strand
TGTCTTGCAAGCTTTGGATCGGTGGTGGTATTTTCAAGCTCTGCTGTAATCTTTTTCAGCCGCTCATCAATTTCCCGGCTTTTTCCCTGAGCCTGCGCCGACTTATCAAAGCTTTCATAACCTGGTGCAAATCCTCGCTCAACGAGCTTCTTTAAAGAGTCTTTATTGCTGGATTCATAAAATCCCATTTTGTCTACCGGGTCGTCCTTTTTAAACTTTGCAGAAGGTAAAGCAGGGTTAATTCCTGGTGACACGGCAGCGGAGATAGAACCCTTACCTCCATCCAGGGCATAAAACCCAAGGGCCAGAAATGGCAGGATAAGTAACGGGAGCACCAGAAGTATTATCCTTTTGTCTTTTAATTTTCTTTCCATAGTTAATCGAATGTTATTTTTTATAAAAAACCTGTTAATAAACCAAGGCAACACGTGCCAAAGAATGCTGAAAATAGCAGCAATAAAACCTTGAGCCGCCATGCAGGAACGCTGGCAAGCCAGGCATTTATATTATTTGCTTTATTTCTCCATCTGATGCTAAGCTTATTTTTAATTGCTGTGGCCAAAGTTTCGATTGTCTTTGATTGCGACAGCTGTGAATCAATTTTCATTTTTAAGGTTTTGATGGTAAGTCACTATTCTCAAGCGTTTCCCAGTTTTGAATCAAAAAGCCGTGCGGGTTATTATCTGATCGGGATACACTGCGGACCGAGCCCTGCGTAATGAGCCTGCGCCTGAGGGTCGAGGATGAGCGGATGAGTTTCTGGGTGGCGTAGACCCGGAAAAGATATGGCGTGCTGTTTAGATCTACGTTTATGCTATCGACATCAATCATCTGAGAAACATTTGCCGAAATCAATCCTTTGTAGTATCCCTGCTCCTTCAGGTTATCATATGCTCTTTTGGCGCTTTCATCGGCGAGATTTAGTGCCGCCGAGATGTTGGCGGCAATTACTTTTTCATCCGGATCGAGCGAGAAAAAATAGTGATGGAACATTTTTATGTGGTCTTTTAGTTCTACTGCGACGTTGTCCTTTCTTTCGGCTGAAAATGCTTCCAGGGCCTTGCCATTTGCAAGTATGTAAACGCGTCCCTGCGCCTGGCTCACCATCCTGAATGCCTGCCATAAAGCTGCTGTACTGATGAGTACACAAGCTGCGATCATCATGAGTGAGAAACTTTTGATGTGACGAAACGCTGAATCTATGTTTTTGAATTTGTTGAACATGATGTAGGATTGATTATTTTGATTTTCCGGATATGCGTTCTTTCTGATGGCCAGCTGAGGGATCACCATCTCTAAAGTAATCTCCCTGTGCGCCTGAGGCGTAACCTTGGGATTGTTTTCTTACCGCGTCGCCAAGTACGTCAGCTGCCATTCCTCCACCTGCGGACATAGAATGCATTCCGGTCGACGATGTTGCTAGTACTATGGCATTCATTCTGGAAAGGATTGCATTACCACCACCAGCGTGAACGACATAGTTGGCCACATTGGGCACTGAAAAATATCCAACAATCCCGATGATTAGAAAAATAAGGTAAGCGGTATCCGTTGAAGAAAAAAAGGTATCTCCGGCAGCTTCAATCTGGGAAATATCGAGTTTTATCATATTCTCCTGTATCTTGCCGAGAATACTCCCGAAGATATTGGCTATCGGGAGCCACAGGAATATATTCACATACCTGGCCAGCCAGACGGTAAGGGTTTGCTGAAAGCCGTCAAAGACACTAAATCCAAAAACTAAGGGTCCTAGTATGGCAAGCACAATTAAAAAAAATGTCCTTAGGGTATTTATACATAGTGCCGCTGCAGCGTATAGCACCTCAAGCACTTCTTTCAGCCAGCCCTTGATGGAGTTGCGGAAATTGTAGCTTTGTTTTTCCATGTAGAATTGCAGGTCATTTCCGATGCCGTCCAAAAAAGTCTCGCCACTCCCGTCGGGATCCTTGGGGTGAGCATATTTATACCATTTTTCCCGGTCACCCTGCCCGGTGTCACCGATATACATCTGCCAATACTTACTTTCTTTTATCGCCGCTTCCTTGGCTTTTAATAAGGTTTCAATAGCTTTATTGGAATCCGTCACCATTGCCCCGGTCGCGGAAACCGTAGGTTGGAGTACCCCATTTATGATGGCAATCACCGATGGGAACATCACGATGCACATTCCAATCGCAAAGGGGCGCAGCAGCGGATAGACATCAACAGATTCAGCGGATGCGAGCTGTCTCCATACCCGGGAAGATATATACCAAAGGGCGGCGAAGCCTGCAATTCCCCTCGCCACCCCAATAAGCCTGGAACATAGGGGCAGCATTTCTGAATAAACCTGGTCCAACACTGGCTGCATTCCTGTGAGGGTCTGCGAAATGCCTTGCGAAAAGGCAACCGAAGGAAGGCAAAATAAGGCAATGATTAGCCCAAATCCCATTAAAATGGGAAAACGTGTTGTTTTCATATTTGCAATAATTATGGTTTATCGTAAAGTGATTTCAGTCTGCCCACTGATGACTGCTCCCGGGTCCGCTGAAGTTTCAGCAGGTTTGCCTGCTCGTTGAAATCCTGGAGAAAGAGTAATTTATCGCGCACGTTTTCGTGGATTCGATCAATTGCGCGGAGGCGCTGCTCATCATTCATTCGCAGCTGGGATGAGGTTATGACCATTAGCAGCTCATCCAGGTTCTGAATACTTGATGAGAACAGCTGACCGTACACCCTTGAAAAGTAGTCCAGTTCACCGGGCCTAAAAACTCCCGAGCCAGAGAAGCGCCCGAAAGCCGAATGGTAATCCGCCACCAGGTTTTGCTGCATCGAAATTATCTCCGGGATGCGTTTGTATTTTTTCACCTCCGGACTCACGAGTGAAAGTCCGTCTATAAAAACTTCATGGAGCGAAAAGTTCCCCTGGGAAACGTTCTTTACAGCCGAGTAACCTTCAGATACAATTGTATAGCCTTTTTTCATATCCGAAAGGATGTTTTTAAGCTGGGAAAGCTTTTCTACGTTGAGCAGCAGTTGTTCCACCTCAGCACTTTGAGCGGAAGCACCATTGAGCAAAGCGCAATTGAAAATAAAAAACAATACTATTGCCTGAAAAGATATTAGCTGAACTTTCATTGATGGTCCTCCATATTTTTAAATTCTTTAAGCGACTGTTTTTTTTGAAATAACAAAAGCTTGACGGATGCCTCAAAACCGGTAGCTGCAAGGTAATTTTCATAAACCCTGTTATACAGACGGTTGAAAGCCTGTAGGCGCTCATCTTCACTCATTTCGAGTTTACCAGCTTCAAGGAGCGTATTGAGGGATTGCAGATCATCTTGGAAACTTTTGTTCAGATCCCTTTTAACGCTTTCGATAAAGGCCGTTTCAGCTGATCCAAATACTTCATCCGCATAGTTGTTGACTGATATCCGGAATACCTCCTGCTGCATTGAAATCAGGGACGCCAACCTTGGGTTTTGAGTAATCAGCGGGCTTATTGTTTTGAGTGAGCCGAAAAAAAATTCATGAAGACCGAATTCACCATTTTTAAAACCCTGAACAAATCCCAGCCCCTCACCTGCTATCTTATAGCCCTTTTCGAGATAGCCGCCATACACTTTCAGGGCGACAAGCTGTTCAAGGAGATAACTTTTCTGCGTTTTTTTCTGCTGGAAAAATTCAGACCAGGTCTGGGCTTTAAGCCCGTTAAGGTGGAGAAGTAAAAACGAAAAAACCATGAACACCCTTAATCCCGCTGACATTTTCTTATAATCCATATAGCTCCCTTATTTTAGCGGCATCTTCCAGCGAGGAGGCACGTTTCAGTGAAAGACCGGCGTTTTCGGTGTTGTATCTTTTCAGGTCAGCATAATTGGATTGCATCTTACCAGCCACTTCGGCAATAATTTCCAGGCGGGCTGAATCCTCCATCTGTGTCTTGAGCGAACTGATAGCCAAAAGAAGTTCATCAAGGTTTTTTATGCTTTCATCAAGGATTCCTGAATATACTTTTTGCATACTGAGCAGTTCATCGGCGGTGAAATGTTTATCTTTTTCAAACAGTGCCCATGCCCAGCGGTATTCATCAAGAATACTGCCCTGAGTGGATACAATTTCGTGAACCCTTTTATAATAGGCGATGACCGACTTAACTTTCCATAGCGAAGTATAATATTCTTCATAAAGATCCTTTTGTTTCTCTGACCAGTCGGCTATCTCAGAGAGTTTAAGCTTAGAGAGTTGATTTTCGAGCACTTTCTGGGCATTCTGTAGCCAGATTGTTTCATTCTGCAGGCGCTGGACTTTGAGATCTACTGCTTTGATCACCTTTTTTACACCGGCCTGGATAACCTCGAGTACCGCAATCTGAGCCGTAGCGCCTTTTGGCAGCGAAACAAAGAGCGTCATGGTACTCAAAGGAAGAATCACCATATAACTTTTCATAGTTTTATTGATTTTAATACATAGCTGGCCAATGGCCAGAAAACCTGTTTTCATAATTTTATTTTTTAAAAAATCCTGACTAATAAATATTAGGCGCCTATTCTGACTTTAAATATTTTCGACTTCCAATCACCAGGAAACCAGAATCGGGGTAAAGAACAAGCATTCTTCCTTTCCTTAACTCGGTCATCACACCCGTTGCCTGGTCGTAGATCAGCGACCAGTTCTCCTGTTCGAATTGTTTTTTACCCGGTTTTCCTTTATGCAAAAGGCGAAAGCCCGTTCGGCGAACGGCCTTAAAATTATTGCCTCCCTGCGCTGAAATGGACAATGTATCATCGGCACGGCTGACCGGACTGTGCGAGTGGACCACAAATTCCCCTATAGCAAAGCCCCTAACTGGGTCAGTTTTACACCCAATAATTGCCAGGATCGACAGCATGGGTATTATTGATATTATTTTCATTTTCATAAATTTTGATTAAGAATTCTGTTTATGGCGAATTTCTTCTGCGAGCACGGAAATACCTTTTTTTATACTTCCATACTGTTTTGCGTACTGTTGAACCAGAAGCTTTTCTTTCTCTTCAGTCGAATAAGTGAGGTATTCTTCGATGGAAACTTCTGTTCTGTAGACCTTGGAATATTGCCCGCCCAGAGAGATGAAAACCTCCTTATATTTTTTTAGGGGATCGTTGGCGCGGTTCATGGACAGGATTAGTGCCCGCTCTTTGTCGGTTAGTCCAAGAAGTTCCTGAATCATATCAAATTTGTTCTGATACTTGCTTTGGTCGAGCAGGATTTTGCAGTCCGCATTGTTGATAATGGCCTGCTTTACAATTGGCGAAGAAATGATATCCTCCACATCCTGAGTAACAACGACGGCCTCCCCAAAAAACTTCCTGACGGTTTTAAACAGGTATTTAATATATTCGGCCATACCTTCCTTGGCGATTGCTTTCCAGCACTCTTCTATAAGAATCATTTTACGGATGCCCTTGAGCTTTCTCATTTTCGAGATGAAAACCTCCATGATGATGAGCGTGACCGCGGGAAATAATATCGGATGATCCTTGATATTGTCCAGTTCGAAAACAATAAAGCGTTCATGGAGCAGATCAAGCTGCGCCCTGGCATTCAACAGGTAATCAAATTCTCCCCCGCGGTAATATGGCGCCAGTACGTACAGGAAATTCTGCATATCAAAATCCCTGTCCCGGACGCCTTCTTTTTCGAGCACCTGCGCATACTCGGTGGAGAGAAACTCGTAGAAGGAATTAAAGCAGGGAAATATATCAGCGTGCAGTGATAAATGATGATAGTATCCCCCCAGCGCATTTGATAGGGCCACATACTCTGAGCGGCGAAAACTTTCATCATCCTTTTTCCATAGCGCCAGCAAAAGGGTCTTCAGGCTTTCCTTTTTTTCGGTATCGAGTACTTCTCCACTGGATAAAAAAAATGGATTAAACTCAATCGGTTCACTTTCTGAATAAGAGAAGTAGTATCCACCCACCATATCGCACAGCCCTTTATAACTGTGACCCACATCTACCAGCAGCACATGTGTTCCCTGCTGGTGGTAACTGTGCACCATATGGTTTGTGAAAAATGACTTACCTGAACCTGAAGGGCCGAGGATAAATTTATTCCGGTTTGTGATGTAGCCTTTATCCATGGGTTCATCGGAAATATCGGTATGGACCGGATTCCCGGAAATACGGTCCCCCAGGCGCATTCCAAATGGAGAAATTGAATGCCTGTAAGCGGACTCCTGATTAAAAAAGCAGGAAGCGACCTGGGCAAAGGTGTTGAAGGTATCATTCATCGGGAAGTCTGCTGCGTTTCCCGGGATGCCTGCGTACCAAATCTGTGCAGCACCATCGCTTTCGAGTTTAGCTACGGTATCCATCAACGACATGGCCGAGCCGACCAGATTTCGCGGATGCTCTCCACTGGGGCCATTACCCCAGGTCAAAACATTGAAGTGCGCTTTCAGGGGCATATGACCAAGGGCCACGGCTTCGTTAAGGTAATCGTTTACGGCATCTTTGGAAACTGCGTTTTCGCGGGAGTAAGCTGAGAGGGATTGCAAGCGAAGTTTCTTCGCCTCCAGTTTTTTTATTACCGCGTGAGCATCATCCAAAAAAATATATTGGTTGTAAATGTGGTTGCATGCAAGCAATACGCCCAGCGGTGAAGCGAAACCAAGAGAGAATTTTGAAGTGTCAGTGGAGTAGGCATCATAGTTAACCCTCGATCCGCAAAGTGAGGGCAGATGGTCACTATCTGCCATTGTAAATAATCCAACCTGTTTATCCCCGATTTTTATTCCACCTTTTAAATGGACATCCTTGATTTGGGCGGGTTGATTTTTTGCTAAAAGAAAACAGTAACGCTCGATAACGCCAGGTTTATTTGCCGTACCGGCAAGCTCATCATCAGTGAGACGCGCGGCAGAAATAAAGCCCGAATCAGTAAGTATGGTAATGAATTGGGTGCACTGCTGCTCAAAGCCCGTCTTAACTGCTTCAGAGAGAACCTGCGCGGGCACCACACTCTTACGGAGCAGGTTGCAGTATGCTGAACTTGCCGGTCTGCGCGATATTGATTTAAGGGTTAGGAAAAGAAAGCATTCATGAGCGAAAAAAGGCCTTTCAGAGAAAAATCGCTCGCTAGCACGCATTAGTAACTCCTCTCCCGCCCCGCTAAAATCAGCTTTAAATTTATCGGCACAGAACCAGTCCTGTTTATGGATCACCGCGTTTTCAGGGAGGGTACGAATGGCTTTTACCCAAACATGGTGCAAAGCATCGTAGTCATTATGGGAGAGGGTAAAAACTTCAGGCAATTGCAGCCGGTAGGCTATGGTGATGTCACCATTTACCGAGAGCATGCAATCATGTTCTACGGCATAAACGGGAAATATATCGGCTGCTTCTGTCATGACCTGTCCTCCCCTAAATATTTATTACCCACACGATATTTCATTCCTGTAAAGAGCCGGCGGGAACGGAATACCAATCCCAAAGGCAAACTTCTTGCAGCAAGGAATTTCATCAGACCATGTTCACCAAACCTGGCGGACAGGCGATACACGCCAATAAACAGTGCAAGTCCGAGTAAGGATATAATCGGCAGCAAAAAAATTATGGGCATTCCTGTCACATAAAGCACCACAAAAAGAAGTAACAAAGCAACCAACCCTATGGCGAGGTAGGCTATGTACTGAGCGATAAGCCCCTTGAAAACAATCGGACGTGAAACGCCCTTATTCACCTGGTATACAGCAGACATAAGCTCAGAGATTAAAGGCCGAAAAATGATTGGAGTACGGTTGCCACAACGACAAGAAATATACAGCTGCCAAACCAGGCTGCTGCGACCTTATTGGTGTCCGGCTCGCCTGCATTCCACTTATTAAAAACTTTTACCGCGCCTATGATGCCAACAACTGCACCGATGGCATACATCAAATCACATCCCGTATCAAAGTAACCTTTCACTTTATCCGCTGCCTCCTGTATCCCGGCATTTCCATCCTGGGCAAAACAGGATAAGATAAACAGCGCATTCATGATCACCCAGGCGCAACAGAACATGGAGATTTTAAAGAGGATATTTTTCTTGCTTATTTTCAATGGAGTTTTCATTTTAATTGATTTAGATTTTTATTCGGGTGGATTAGTCCCATAGGTTTTCAAGTTCTTCTATGGATAATAAGAATGGCGCGTGGTCCTGGATGAAACTATTGATTTGTGCACGGGCAGGATGGGAAGCGATCGGCGGGTATCGGAGTTTCATTGCTTCGATCAGCCCGATAAAATCCCCCTTCTCTCCATCATTTTCTGCCAGGAGTGTAAAAATCTCCTTTAGTTCGGCTAAGACATCCGACTTCAGTCCTACCGCCTCATTATTTCCAGCGGTAAATGATAGCTCAGACAATGATGAGGATTCGAGTCCACTTGGGCTTCTTGATTTCCCCATGATAGCGGGATGATCGGATTTCTTTCCTGCAGTGGGCTGCCCCACTAGCACCGCACCTGATCTGGCAGGATGGATATCAACAGGCTTACCCCTGGACAACTTGAAAAATGAAAGACACTCCTTTCGATAGGCGGTTAATGCAACACCTGCATACCAGAGGCAAGACAGCCCTCCCATAGCGAGGAAAAAAGCTGACCATGAATAACTTTGAAGCATAACAATTTATTTTAACCACTGCTACCTTGCAGATGGGTAAGGCAAAGGTTCGTAATGGGGGAAAATCGATTTCGGTAGTTATGGGTAGTACCGAAAAATAAAGTATATTCGATGAAAAAAAATTATGAAAAAATACAAATTAATGCTCTCCAGCCTATTTCTGATTGCAATAGGCGCAAACAGTTATGCCCAGGATGCAATTACCTGGAGCACATTTTCTAATGGCAGCAAGGTGGCAGACACAGTCGCTTTGGGTGACTATCTTCCCCTAAAAGACAATGTGGTATATGTCGAAGCTGTTGTTGACTTAGCTAACACCACCAGGCAGGAACTTTATTCCCGAGCAAAGCTGGCGATCCAGAAAACCTTTACCAGCAATAAAATGGGTACCTCGAATTATGATTCAGAATCGGGTATTTGTAGTATCAACAATTTTTATGACATCAGTGATATGACAGCCCTGAGTGCATTAGGTTCCAACCCGAGTACCGACAAATATTACTTCAACGCAATGCTTTCTATCATTGTTAAAGACAATAAGTATAAAATCAAAATGGAAGTTCCACAATATTCATATGGACAATCATCCAGATATACGAGTTATTCAGATTTTCAGTCCCAGAGTATGCCCGTTAGCAACCTTGCGAATTCGAGACAAAATATGAAACGACAAAGGATGAGAGTGTTGAAAACATTAAACGACAGAATGTTACTTACCTTCAATCTGGTTCAAAAAGAAATGTCAAAAAAACTCGATACAGATTTTTAGAATAAGAATGGCCCTAGTACCGGGCCATTTTCTTTGCTTTCTGATTTCAGGGTTACCCGAAAAAAATCAAGTGATTTCTGCATGGCTCAAAATTTCAATTTATCAACCTAATTCAAATCATCCTGATCCATTTTTCGGATTAGCAATTCTTTTAGCGAATCCATAAAATGCGTTCTGCTAAGTCTTTTTCGGGCTTTAATTTCCGAAAAGCGCTTGGCTGGCACTCCGATGGAAACATCAAATTGCACTTCAAACCATCGGAAAATCTGGGCAAGGCCTGCCTGCCCATTATTAAATTGCCCACTTAAGTGTAATGCATAGGCAAGCTCCGCGAGATTCACTTTATCCCCTGTCCAGCGGAGATCAGCTTTGGCTTCCGTAGCATCAAAGCTCAGGATCGGGTGACGTTTTAAAAAATTAATCCGTTCCACCAGCCATTCTTTCAGCATATCAAATGCGCGGAACCTGGCGAATAGATAATCGCCGGGCGAAGAGAACAGTGGCTCAATTTCTGGCAGTTCCGGCAAGAGTAAATCCGTCTGCACCGCCTTCCTTAAAAAATAAAACCGGTCCAGTTCTGACATATCCATTCTATAATACTGGTATTGGAAAGGATGACATAGAAAAAAACGTTCAACAATCCGGAGTTCAGACTCAAAAAAAACACGCTGAACCTCCCCGCCCCCTGATGGAACATTTGATTCGATGAGGTATAATTCGGAAAGAAATATCTTCCATTTATAGAAAGCAGGCTTGATGGTTTTAAAGAAATGAATTTCCTCGATTTCTGATAATTGTGTGGTTTCAAGAAAAGCTGTTCGAAGTTTTTCTATGGATAATCTTGCCACTTTCAATCCTTTTCTCATTTTCAAAAATGGGTCTGGTTCCTGGATTGTAATTGAAGTGATCTCATCTTCCAGCTGCCGTAGCAGTCTGTTACTAAAGTCCTGAATCATAATGTCTGTTTTTATTACCCAAACTTATTGCGACTAAAATTAAAGCAGAAACTTTGGACTAAAATGAACCATTGGTGAGCTCATATACGGGAATTTTGAACCATGAGGGTCCAGAAACCACCTCATATCCTCCCCCGTCTGACGCTTTCCAGAAACTCTTCTTCAAGCTGATATTTGTAGAACCTATCGCCACCGGGCATCTTTAGAGGCTTAAGGTTACCTTGCTTGACTTTACGCTTATAGGTACTTTCACTAATCTTTAAGTAGTCTTTAACTTCCTGACGGGTCATTTGTATTGATTCTGGCGGGAGTTGACCAGAGGAATGGTGGAGCTGTAAATATTTAAGGATCGCATAAATTTTGCAGAGAATATCCAGGAGGGCATCAAGCTTATTCATAATCATTAATTTGAGAGATTAAAAAAGAAATGAATTGTACAAAAAAAGGGTTATAAACCCCTTCTGTCAAGTTTCAAAGAGGTGGCTGGTTTTGCCACCCATCCCAAAACGCCAAAAATTTAACATCCAACAAACCAGGAAAATGTTCTGGTCACGGTAAAAACCAGTTCTAATCCGCAGGAGCATATCGCTGGTGTAATAATTTTTAACAGGTTCTGTGAACCACTTAAATTCAAAGCAAGCCTATACAAAAACTATGAATTTCGAACTTGAATATCTTTGGAATCTGTTTAATGAACTATCCGTTAAACAACCTTCCGACAAGCAAAGCCAGGCTTATGAAAAAGAGGTCAATAATGAAAAGGAGCGTTTACAAAAAATCTTTCTATATCATTCTCCCCATGATGGGTTGACCTTGAAGGCTTTTATTCAGTTCCACCAACATGGAATTTCAAGACTATTGTCTGCTGTAGAACAAGTGGCTCTTTCCAGTAATGATATTGGTAAACATCCGAAAAGCTATGAAATGCTTGCCCATACTTTAGATGAGCTCCTGGAGTTCTTACAATTTAACTTTCCCGCAGAATTTGACTTTTGCGGGGTAGCCTCGGCCAGCTATATAAGTAAGCAAATGCTCCATCAGCGTGCAGGGTCAGAAATGATCCGGATTAAAATGAGCGAAATTTCGGTACGCGCTGAACTCCAGGCGATCCTGCTCGATGCACTCAATTTAGCTGACAGAAAAAAAATGACCTTTGCAGACATTCGCTACATCCTTAACTTAACCGAAACCATAAATGAAAAGCTTGGGGAGCTAACCTCCCAATCAGCCTTAGAAGTATTGCTGAGCAACCATAATTTCAATAATTTATCTTTTTACAATCACCTTAGGCAAAAGATGAATGCTGATTTTGAAAGTTGCCTGGCGATTTCAGAAAAGTACAAAATGCTCATTGTGCTAAAAAGGGAGCTGGAGCAGGGCATTCCCCAAATTTCCGAGCAATATTCAGCGGCGCACCCAGATCTAAAAGTTTTAATTAATGAATATCTGGAGTCTGAGCGAATATTCACCAAAGAACTGGATTTCCTGACCACTGAACTGGTTAATTCAGGATTACTGGATACCAATTATAAAGTTTCCTTTACCGTTAAGCAGCTCGCTTTCTACATCTACTTAAATGTAGAATGTGGAATCATTACCGAGCAACGCGCTAAAAAAATCCATCAATATGTGATCTCCCATGTCGACAGCCAGGAAAAAAGCGGCATAGCCGAGAAAAGTTTTAAGAATGCCTATTACCAGCATCATGCTGAAGATATCAGGAAAGTATGCGAGAAAATCGCAAAAATGCTTGCAATCGCCCGTGAAAGATTTTAACCAGACTTTACCACTATCCCTACTCGTAACCCATCAATTTCTGATCGCTTTTACGAGACGATCCTGTTATCGTATGCTAAAGTCACATCTGACATCAATGCGCCATTGATACCCTTATGCTAAACTTCAGATCTTTGAGTGGTTCGAGGTGGCTTTTTCAGCCACTTGACAAGAATTACAGGAAAGCGTTATTTGTTCTAAAAAAAGAATGGAAAACAAAACTTTTTATGGCTATCTGGAACAGCTGAGTCCAATAAGTTATGGCCTTGAAGCCTATTTGAACGTTGCTTTAAAAGAAGTCAGCTTCAAAAAAAATCAATTGATTGCTGATATCTTTTTCGAAGAGTTTCCATTAATCTTCGTTACTAAGGGCACTATAAAAACAGCGTTTGATGGCTTAAAAGAGCCTGGCCAGACATTTATTAGATTTCATTTCCAGGAATCTTTCATTCCCCGCTTTGGTGAGCTGGATCCAAATGATTACACCAAAAACTGTATTTCAATGGATGAATCCATTCTGACCGTGTTGCCTTTAAAGCATGAATTTAATTTACGCAAGCTCTTTCCAGAATACAATGATGTTATAGATAAACTCCATGAATACCAGTTAAGAGAGCTGTATATGTATATTTTTCAACTCAGGTTCGAGGAAGGACAGCAGCGTCTTGACAGGTTATTAATGCTGCAACCAAAGCTTTTTCAAATTGCATCAATCGGGGACATATCTGCAGCAGTCGGAGTTCACCCCCATACCTTGAGTACCTATCGGAGATAAAAATTTTCATTATTCTTCTAACAGATAATCTCCAGATTAATTTTTAAGTATTTCATCCGATAGGTCCGCATCCCAAGCCTTTTGAAAAGTTCAACTTTGGTTTAGAATAAGGAACGATGAAAATAATTAAAGCTGAACTCTTTGCGCAAATCAGTGTTAACGCGCTTATAGTTTTATGGATTTACACTGCCGGATCAAAGCTGATGACTTTTGGTGCATTTGAGCGCCAGCTTGCATTGCAACCCTTTGGTTCAGTAATCAACAGTATTTTGGTTTATGCTCTTCCCGCAATTGAAATATTTACTGCACTACTTTTAACGGTAAAAAGGATGCAAACCATAGGACTGGTCATCTCCGCAGTGTTACTTACAATTTTCACGCTGTATATCATACTAGTAGTTGTGGGCTATTTTACAAAGATGCCTTGCAGCTGTGGCGGGGTATTAGAGTTCCTGAGCTGGAAAGCCCACCTGGTTTTTAATATTTTCTTTTTGACAATAAACCTTTGTGCGCTCTATCAAAACAAATTTAAGAAAGGAGGTGCTGGAGCATAAAAAACAAAAAAATGTTTTCAGTGAAGAACAGTAGCCGGAAGCAACAGAAATGAACATTAATACCTTTTACGAAAACTTTTTCGCTTGCTTTTTCAAAGAAAAAAGCATCCTTAATTATGAAAAATTTAAAAATTAAATCAAGCCTACTGGCTTTTGTTTTCGGTTTAGCGATTGTATTCTCACAATCGGCATTTAAGTATGCATCAAGTAAAGATGGCAAAGGATTCGATCAGAGAACCTTTTATTATCATGGTCCTACTGCTTACACCCAGGCCCAGGTAGAAGATGAAAGTAACTGGAGCATTGCACCTCCAGATCAACTTTGTAATGATGAAGACCAGGCTGCATGTGAAATTAAGATTGATGTCAGTTTTGTTGACAACCCATCATCCCCAACGCCAACTTTAAATTCCAGTGCCAATCTTACCTCTGCAGTGTATAGCCCTACTTCATCGGCATACATTACCGGATCAGCAGATCCTTCGATGCTAAAAGAGAACAGAACGAAATAGGTGAGGAATGAACTTATTTTAAAAACAAAAATTCTCAACGGAATGAAAGCAAGGCCATCCGGCCTTGCTTTTCATCTCATTAAACCTATTTACTATTACTAGTTATTTTGGGAGATTCCAGATTGTTCGATGACATCGATTGGCAAGGGTAACGCATAAAATGGTGAATTAACCTCCAATTTGTACAGTTGCCCTTTGTATAACCGAGCAGGAACTATGTTGGCCCCTTCCTTGTTAAGCCTTTTAATGTCCTGCCATCTTATGTTGCGCATTAAGAGTTCTTTTCTTCTCTCTGTTCTGATTTTCTGAAGTCCTTCTTCCGTTGTTGAAGCGACCATGGGAATAAATGTGACCGTGTTTCTCCAGCGGGATTTTAGCAGCGTGTTCAAGTCGCCCATCGCTCCTGCTAAATCTCCCATCCATGCTTTTCCTTCTGCCCTGTTTAAATACATCTCATCTGTTGCCAGACCACTAAAAAGTGTCGATGTAGCTGACGCATAACTTCCTTTAAATTGCTGATACTTGCCATTAACCCTAAAATAGGCTCGTTTGCGTAAATCGTTCACCTCGTAAGAAGCGTAAAGAATCGTATCTATTCTGGCACTACCAGGCGAATGGATACCAAAACTTGAAATCATTTCGGAATAAAATATCGTTTCCTTATTAAATTTTTTAAAAGGGACATTTATATCCAGTCCTAAAATATCACCGTCGGCGTTGAAGTTCATTAAGGATGATTGAATTTTAAGGGCTTCATTGGCATAATTTGCTGCTTTCTCATAGTCTCTCATATAAAGGAACACCCTGGAAAGAAGCGCATATGCTGCCGCTTTAGATGGACGGAGTGTATTGACTTGAAAATCCGGCAGATAATTAACCGCGTCACCTGCATCTCCTATGATCCTTTCTAGACAGGCCTGGACGGTTGAGCGCTGCGAGGGAATATTAAAATTACTCTGCAACCTTAGGACAATTCCAGGATCCTGAGCGGATCTCTGGCTATCATAAACGTGACCAAATTCCATGGTAAGTGCAAAGAAGTAAAAACTGCGGTAGAAAAGTGCAGACCCTTTAACGTTGTCCCAGGCTTTTCCATTTCCAGCGTTTCGCTCAACCGATTCCAATGTTTCCAGACACAGATTGGCATTATATACAGGCAGATAAGCTTCGGACCAGTCATTCTGGTAGCGGTAATCTACTTTTTTCCAAATGTAAAGGTCCTGTCCAAATTGCGTAAATGCATTCAAATTAGCCTCAGGCAAAAAGTAATCATCAGCGGATGTTTCGCCATAAGCAGGGCTCCTGCTAAAATTCATTTTTTCCGCATCATCCAGAATCGCCTGTAAGTCACCAAGTGTTTTGGGTATCACCAGTTTTGCATCTGATTTTACTTCCAGGTACTTTTTACAGGACAGCCCTCCGATAATAATCGATATTGCGGCGATCAATACCATAAATATTTTTATTTTCATGATTATCTATAATTAATAATTAAAAACTTCCTCTCAAACCTATTGTATATGCTTTTGTTATCCCGAAGGTTTTGGGATAATCCGGATCAACACCAAACTTATTTGCCCTCCAGACAACGCCAAGGTCAGCAGCATTAAAATAAACGTCCAAGGTCCTAAAGGGAAATCTCCATTTCTCGGCATTTAGATGATAACTTAGGTTCACATAGTCCAACCTCACCTGATTGGCACTGATTACGTTAACCTCAGAACCGTTGAAAAATGCATCACGTAAACTATTAAGTGGGTAGATAAAAGATGGAATATTGGTCTTAAGCTCATCACCCGGTTGTTGCCACCTGGATGCGTAATCTGCATGGCCGATGCCGGAATTGATGAGCGAAAGATAACTTAAGCTTGATTTTGTGGTATAGTAACCCAATTTGTAACTTAAATTAAAAGACAAAGTAAAATCCTTATACTGAAAAGAGTTAACGAAGGAACCGAAATAAACCGGAGAGGTTGGCCCCACAAATTGCACATTATTTCCAGATGTACCTGCTTCCGCTATTATTGCAGCATAATCAATACTTAATTTTCCATTAAGGTAACCTTGAGGGTTTCCATTGACATCAAGCCCGCCCCATTTATATGCCGCGACGGCATAAAGCGGCATACCAACAATTGGGCTAATTCCGTTTCCTCCATTTACAAGATTAAGTATTGCCGCTGTTGTTGATGTTGTATAATATTTTAGCGTTTTATTTCGATTGTAATTGAAATAAAGATCCGTGTTCCACGTAAAATTTCCCGAGGTAACATTTATGGCATGAAGTTCAGCGTCTACACCGTATCCCTCCATGTCCGCAACATTTTTAACAACAGTCGGCGAGCCGCCCCAGGTGGTATAATCATATGGGGCAGGCCCATATAAATCCTTTCCATGTTTTCTAAAATACCCTATGCTACCTTTAAGCCTGTTTTGTCGAAGCGCGAAATCCATTTTGATGTTAAACTGAGACAATTGCTCCCAGCTTAAATCCGGATTATTGATAGCACGAATCCTGGCATAGGGTAATCCTGTTATGGGATTTGTGCCATAATTTGCTACTGCCGCAGCAGTTTTCAATAAATCCACATTACCACTGTATCCATAAGTTGCGGTTAAGGAAAGAACGGGCAACCATTTTATATTATAGAAAGATTCATCTGAAATTGACCAGCCTATCCCAGCCGACCAGAGCGGATTCCACTGATCATTTGTATTTGCACCAAAGATATTTGATCCATCCTTCCTGACACTTCCCGATAAGCGGTACTTTCCTTTAAATATGTAACCCGCATTTGCATAAAAGCTTAAAAACCTATATTGAGTGTTACTCAGACTGTTTGCCGAGGAAGGAACCTGTGAAGTGCTCCCGGTTATAAAATTTGGATAATTGGTGGTAAAATCAACGTTACCATAGGTTAAAGGATCTTCCAGATAGCCATAAGCGATATTCCCACTGCCGAGCGTCTGGGCTTTGCGGGCTTCAAATCCAGCAATGGCATTGAACGAATGTTGTCCTATATTTTGATTTAAATTAAACTGTAATCTCCCAGTTTGAGAGTTGGTTTCATCGTTTGTATTGCTTAATGTTCCACCATAGGGCACAATATATCGAAGCACGCCTGTTGATCGGTTCAGCTGACTAAAACTATTAACTAAATTTCTTGCCTGATAACTATCTACACTTGCATGGATGACGCTTTTTCCGTCTTGCCTTTGATACTGATAGCTCAAATCGGCACTCAGGAAATCGAAAATCCGATATTTCAACACTACACTTCCAAATATCTCTCTTTGTGACCTTAAAGAAGAATATTGTTTGTACTCTTCTGTCGGATAATATTTCCAATCCAGGAGTTTTCCTGCACCTAGAGTATCCAAAAAAGATTTCCGGTATGAAAGGGCTAAGGGAATCGGCGCACCATTTTCGTCCCTAAAGGATAGGTATGTTGGTATTCTGCCCCCGCTCGGCAGTGAGTTATAGGCCGGTGCACCGGATTTAGAAGATATCGAAGAAATCCTAAAATTGCTCGCTACGCTAAACTTATCCGAAAGTTTAAATTCCTGATTAAAGAGCAGGTTTAAACGTTCTGATTTTGCGCTTGTTTCCCCTATAACATTATCATAATTACCTGAGAGATAGTAGCTTTGCTTTTCACCCCCTCCCCTCAAGTTTAAACCATATTGCTGGGTAACCGCGTGACGATAAAATTCGTCAAGGTAGTTATTGCGTACATCAACAGTTTTAAGCGTTTCGAGTTCAGTATTTGCCTGAGCTGCTGAGATTGTTCCTCTTCTTTGTGCCAATAGAATTTCAACGCCGGGTGTCAGCGCGAGGTAAGGGGTATTTATCCTACTGTCAAAATATCCACGGGAAAAAAGTAACCTCTCTACCTCAACATAATCCGAAGATGCCATTTGCGGAAAAGAAAACAAATCCGGAAGCGATCGTACCGTAGCGTTAGCATTGAAAGAGATAATCAGTTTTTGATTTTGTTTCCCCTTGAAAGAAGTTAGCACAATTACTCCATTTCCTGCCCTTGCGCCATAAATGGAAGATGCGGAAGCATCTTTCAATATTGTAGCACTCTCGATGTCCATCGGGTTAATGTTATTGATATCGCCCTCATAAATAAAACCATCCAGCACTATAAGGGGATCCAATGGTCCATTAATTGTACCTAATCCCCTGATGGATATCCCAGTTTTATTCTGGGGATTGCTATTCGACTTTCCAACATTCAGCAAAATCCCCGAACTCTGTCCTAAAAGCCTGTCCAGAATATTTGTTCCCGTCCTTGCCCTGAGCATTTTCGAATCGATAACAGATACCGAACCATTGATTTCACTTGCCTTAACAGTTTGATAACCCGTGCTAATGTCCACTATGCCTAGATCAGTAATCACGGGGACGAGCTTTACCGTAAAAACGTTATTTAGTTCAGCAACATTCAGCAAGACCCTTTGAACCGAGACATAACCTTTAGAGCTTATCCTGATGGTATCGGGAAATTTCAGAATCGAAATGCCAAAATTGCCTTCATCATCAGGTGAGGTCGTTCCACCGCTAGCTCTGACGGTTGCTGATCGTACTTCACCCACATCAGCTAAAACGACTTTTCCTTTGAGTTTTCCCAAAACCGGCTTAATCGGCCTTTTTTGGCTAAGTGCAGCCAAGCTTGAAAGCAGTATAATAAATAAAGCGCAAACACTTAGTAGTAACAGCCTTCTATCCTTTTTCATATAACTTGTGTATCTCATATTAAGGAAGTTTAATTGGTAAGTGTAAATCCAGGCCGGCAATCAATCGTTTTAAACTTTCATCCTCCAGCTCACTGGCTTTTGTAATGGCTTTAATCCGGCTATCAGCCCCTACCCAGACGTAGTGAGGATAGTGGTTATGATCAAAAAGTTTTTTGGTTATTTTGGATATGACAACTGGCAGCTTAATTTCTTCGCCATTTTTTTTTCGTTTTTCCAAAAAAGCACTTACACTTGCAGAACCTTCACCCGAGTCAGCAATAAGTATAACCTGCAGATACTTTCCGTATTTCTTCTGAATTTCTTCTACATGGGGGAAACCAGAGATACATGCCCCACACCATGTTCCCCAGAAGTCCAGAATAAGTGCTTTTCCTTTAAAGTCCGAGAATTTTAACTTTCCTCCGGGTACATTTGGTGCAACTTCGAACAGAAGATCAGGAACCTTATCCCCGATTAATAATGGCTTTACATTTTCAGTTTTTTGTGCGGTCGAAGACTGTGCATGAACTCTTAAAAAAAGGCAAAGCACGGCCATGACGATTAAGATCATCGATTTTTTCATAAAATTTTAAGTTAGTTGATTAAAAAATTGAGCTTACTTGGTTGAAATAAGCAAAGTAAAAAACAACGGGACAGGCGAACCTATACCAAATTAATAATTCAGAAATAACTGTCCCGTCATGATAAATAGGAAAACTAAACCGGATTTTTAGGCTTCAGGGCATACAACCTGTCGAAGGGACAAGTTCGCGCAGACGAAGGATGGAAAATGAGAAAATTCAGGAAATCAGAAACAAAGCAACCCGCACCATTAATTATTAATGGTTTGAAGTAATTCTGAAAACAATGTCTTTGATTCATACCCGTATTGGTTATACGAGTCTTAGAGGTGAATCTCAATAAATGTGAGAACTACCTACCGTGGTGCATGAAAGTTTCTGACGCCTTATGTGACACGGATTTACAGCAGTTCCCACATCTATTTCAATATGCAAATATAGCACATCTACACATAGATATGGGTATTAACCTGCTGTCCTACGTCACGGCGTCAGAATATTGCGACCGTAAGACTCTTTAATACCTACTTAATAAACAAATATAAGCAAAAAAACACAAAAACCCGAATATGTACGGGCATTCATTTATTCGTTTATTCCTTACTTAGTTTAGATGAGTAACGCCTCTCCTATAGAGCAATATGCGATTGATAAGGTTCGGGAAATCAGACTACTAAAGAATGTTAGTCAGAAAGCATTATCTGTCGATATGGGATTGAGTGATAAGTTTGTCGGCAATGTTGAAAGCCCCAAGCGAAAAGAAAAATACAACTTAGAGCACCTAAATAAGATTGCAGAAGTTTTGGGTTGCTCCATCAAAGATTTTTTTCCTGATGAACCAATAGTTGGCGAATTGGTAAAAGCTTATAATAAATAATCTCCCTTTATTAATCATTTCGGTCCAAATACTAAATTATTTCTATGATATAAATCGTCTATTTATTAACCAAACTCTCTCTAAGCTTATGAAAAATAAGTTAAAATGTGTTATCATCGATGATGAAAAACATGCAATTACCCTTCTAACTGGATACATCGCAACGATTCCAGTCCTTGAACTTGTAAAAACCTTCACAGATCCCCTCAAGGCACTTTCAAACATCTATATAGAAGACAATTTAGACATTATATTTCTTGACATTGAAATGCCTCACATTGATGGTATTGAATTGGCAACACAACTAAAAACTAAATCTAAGGCAATCATATTTACGAGCGCATATCAACAGTACAGTATTGATGCTTTTGATTTGAGAGCAACTCATTTTCTAGTGAAGCCCATAAAGTTAGCCAAATTCACGAAAGTGCTAATGGATATAATTGACACCGACTTCGCTAATACAGAAAAACTTGGAAAAAATATTGTTTTTATAAAAACTGGTGAAAAAGGAAAATTAACCAGAGTACATAAGCAGAATATACTATATTTTGAAGGTGCTAAAAACTACGTAAATATGGTTACTACAGAATGTGAACAGCTAGTTTATTTAACTCTTAAGGAAGTAGAAGAGTTGCTAAGCTCAGATTTATTTTATAGGGTTCATCGATCTCATGTAATCAATGCGCGCAAAATTCAGAAAATTGTAGGCAACACCATAAATCTAGGAAGTGGCTACCAAGTGCAGATGGGAACTTTTTATAAGGATGGTTTAATAAAATTCCTGGAAGAAAAAACGTTAATGTCCGGCCGAACATAATCTTAATTACTCTTACTTTCTGTTAATGGCATGCGTGCCTGTAGAAATAATAATTATACTTGTTGCTGTAGGGTCTGTACTCAGACGCTCTTGTTGCGGTGCTGATCGATAAACGAATACTGTTCTTTTGACCAGCTTTTTAGGGCTTTGTTTCATGTTTTTTTTCTTGAAACTAGCCCGTTCCTTTCCCCTAATAAAAGTTATTACACTGCGAGTAGCGGTGGTTACACCAATACGATTATTGCCTACATGAAGAAAATATTAGAAAAGCTCAACATCTATAAAATACACATCAGGAGTTGGTTGATTTTTATCCCGATTGAAATTTCAGTTGTTGGATTAGCTTCTGGGGTTTTCGGAAGTCCCGGTATATATTTTGTGCATTATGTATTAAACATTTTGCTGTTTTATTTATGTGGAGAACTTGCTTATCCATTGGTATTTAAAAAGAAATTAGTTTGGTTTTGGAAGCTCCCGTTATCATTGTTCATTATATATTCATGTTATTTGGTTATCAATTACTTTGTTGATTACTATTTAAATAAACACACTTCCTGGTTGCTTTTTGATGAAGTTATATTCAACAGTCGTTATGCATTTGGGGTATTGTGGAGAGCATTACAATTCATGGGCTTCTCTGCCTTCTATTATCTTTTCAAAGAGTACAATAAGGCCATCTTAACGAGAGGACAATTGGAAGAAGCCCGCCTTAATTTTATGTTGAAACAAAAGGAAATGGAAGTTAAGCTTAGCTATGCAACGAATGCTTATTTAAAAGCACAAATCAATCCCCATTTACTTTTCAATACTTTGAGCGCAATCTATACAGATATCCGCATTATTTCCCCCCGCACCGCAGAAGCGGTTATGACACTTTCTGACGTGATGAGGTTCAGTGTAAATTGTGAAAATACAGATGATTTGATATTATTAGGAGAAGAAATCGACCAGGTCGATAATCTAATCAAGCTTCACCAGACCAGATTCGAAGAGGAATTGAATATTAGTTTTACGTATGAAGATGAAGTAAGAACAGTAAAGTTCGTGCCTTTGATTTTATTAACTGTGGCGGAAAATCTATTTAAACATGGAATTTACTCAGACCAGAATCATCCAGCAATTATTAGTTTATCACTGGTAGAAGACACACTAATAATCACCTCATGGAATTTAATAAATCGAAATAAGCAGAAGAAAGATTTTGGTAAGGGATTGGAAAACATTCGGCAACGGATTTTACTGATTCATCCAGAAAATTCAAAGTTTAAAATTGAAGACAGTAAAGATTTTTTCAGATTAACAATTGAAGTTAAAATTGAAAAATCGATAAAGTCGGATAGTATAAAATTTAAGTAGGACGTTACACAACTCATTATCGATCAACTATAACTAGAGAAACCCTTAATTTATAAAAATGATTTTAAAATTGACAAAGAAGACAGCTATAACAATACAGCATCGATAGTTTGCCTAGAATAAGATTGTAAATTATCTAACTCAATTAAATTAACCGTTTTTGGTTTTTCAAGTAAGCGTACGGCATTATCATAGGATTTAGAAAGCTTACTACTCTTAGGTTTCGCTAAAATTATATCAAACAAATAATCATTACTCAGCGCAAAATCTTCCAGATCTTCAAATTGACCAAAATACTGCCAAGCTTTCCTCTGGATGGATTCCGGTCTTAATAAGTCAAAACTTACTGGTTTTACCAAATGTAAATTATTATCCGATTTCCAAGCAATATCAAATTTTATAGGACTATTACTGTGAGGCACAATAGCATAATCAAGAAAAACGTTTTTAGTTGCACTCAAAGGCTCCTCTTTTAAGAAATCTCCCAAATATCTCTTATACTTTCTAAGCAATACAGATTCATCAACCCGTTTATGGTTGCTGTCCTGAACTTGAAATACAGAAAAATACAAATTATAAAGTTGGTCAGATATCTTCTCAATATCTGGAGTATATAGCACAGATGTTCTAAAGTTACCGAACTGAAGTGCAGAAGCGTCAGGAGCTAAAAATTCCTTGTCCAAAAATTTCTGTAAACCAACTTCTAAATCTTTCTCTAGAAATAAATGAGGATTAGCATTTATCGAATTTACCCTTTCGGAAAAATACCTGAAATATGACTTAATCGTCTTCTCTGGAATATTCGGATAAGCATACTTCAAACGAATAAGTTTTTCAGGACAAATAAATTCCAGTCTATTTTGATGAGGAAAGTACGCAACCAAGCCAATATTCAGCACCTCCCCAAGAATTTGAGAATGATGATACTGTAATAGCGCATATGTAAAAGTGCCTTTCGTCATGATATCAAACTTAACATTATTTGACAATATTTTTCGGTATTTTGTTTGAGGGCATAAAGATACTGAATTAATCGTCCACTTTCACCAACATCAATACCTTGTTTTTTCAACTCTTCAATTAACTTTTCAATCCTGGAAATATCCAATCTATCGAGATATTCTTTAAAAGTGTCAAACAAATGCACTTTCGACCCTCTAAAGTTTTTTAGTTTAGCATAGAAAAAATGTTTGAGATAAATCTGCTGCCAAGTTCCATGCTTAAAATCATCAAGAACTTTGTTAAACGCATCGTCATTATGCCCATCGATGAAATGAAGACACAACTCATGATCGATAAGGATAAAACCATCATCATCCATAAGTAAATTCGCCTTATTGTGATGACCACCCCTATCCGCATTCATAACCATACAATCAAATGCAAAAAGCGTTGCACAGTCCCAAATATCAAAAGTTGTTTTCTTAAGTTCATCATTTACCAAACTGGCATTTACCAGCTTACTACAAAATGTAATACCAGTATGTTTAGAATCAAGCTCTTTGAGATCTTCTTCAGACAAAGTTGACCTGAAATCTACATCATTTATATCAATAAAATAACTTTCAGGGCAATCTAAATCAAATTCACGTGCGAGCTCACTACAAATGAATTCTTTTGCAATATGACAACTCTGAGCAACGTTACCTAAAGTAAAAAGCTTTACTACACAGGAAATTTCCTCTATATTATTAGACTGCTTATCAATACATGCCACACTCCATGGCTTCGTTGAGCCGCCTTTAAGTTTACCGTCGAATCTTATGGGTGTTAGTTTTACCAAGAGCTTTTTTTTTCTAAAGTAGTAATAATTAAAGATTTATTAAAAAACCGATTTTGAATTTGTTCAGCAAATACGGAATAACCGAAACAAAAATCAAAAAGAGAAAGGCTATAGTGTGCCAAAAAATTTTAGAACATGTTTACAATTCTTTTTAAATAAATCTCAGGAGCAGATTTTATCAAATCCCAAAGCAATAAAGAGTATAAAAGATCCACAATTACTCACAACAGACCATGGACAGATTTAACCCATTTATTCAAAAATGATGTACGCTCCGTCCTGTAAAGCAAAAACATTTTATTACTTTAGTCCTCAAGATGCCCTCAATTAATAAAAAAAAACTATTCCCAGGACTGATAGGTTTATCAGTAACATTAACCATAATAGCCAACATCGGCGGCGCATATTCTTTTGCTAAAGAGATAACCGAAAAACTTAGCATATACATTGGAATCTCCAATAGCCTCATCAATATCTTACTAATAGGTTTTTGGATGCTCTTACTCTTTGGTGCTTTGGTTTACCTATTCACAGAGAACAGTTCAAACGCAACAAACCCGGTTGTAGACCACGAAAGAAAACGAAAAAGCTATTTAAGATGGCTGTTAAAAGATATTCAAGGAAGACTTGAGAGTTCTTTTGACCATGCTGTTTTCCTCGAATTATCCCTGAGGGATAATGCTGCTGCTGTACTACCCCTTACCTTTAAGCACCACAGCAATTCATCATACCCTGCAGAAGAAAAACACTTCAACAAAGCGATACATGAAAACCCTTTCAGTATCCTTTTACTTGGTGCTCCAGGTTCCGGAAAAACAACAACAATACTTACAGCAGTAAATGAGTTAGCACTTCAGGCTAATCAAGACCCAAGAAAATCAATTCATCATTTGGAAGAAGAAAACTACCAGGTATATGCATTCAGTAATATAATGGATTTTACCAATAGAGACAAATCCATTTCTACTGACTTATTTTGCTTGATGTGATGCTTCCTGATGGTTCAGGTTTGGATGTTTGCAAACAGATACTGCTTGAGCAGAACACGCTTACTTTAGTAATAAGTGCTAACGCAACACTCAAAGATATTTAAAGCATAGCCAGTCAAGTGCTTTATTCAAAAACCCTTTAATATTTAAGGCCTTTTAAGTCGGATTAAAAGTAAAATACCGAATTAGCAAACCGCAGCGGGAAGGGTGCGTCAATGACTGTTTAAAAAATCTCCTTTGCCTCGTACTCGCGCATATCATTTTGAAAAGTCTTTACCACTTAAGTAGTTCTTTAGGGAAATTATCAGGTATTGCCTCAAAAATAATTTTATTGTCATTCATTGCATTGACAACTTTTTGAGCAAGTAGCCAACCATTATTATGCTTGTGTGCAACAATTATCTGCACAAATGTCCCATTTCTGGCACTCGTAATTAGGGAATATGAATGACCTTCTTTCAAAGCGAATGGAAATGTATTTAGATTCAAAGCATTTCGGGGCATCAGTTCGCCCAATTCATATCTTTTTGTAAATGGTTCCAGAAGATTTGAGGGAATCCCTGTTGGTGTCATATTCCTAGGGTCATTCATTACCTTACTCGAATTGAAGTTGTCCGTTATAGTGAGCTGGGTTAGATAAATCGGAAAATCATTATTATTGTTTATGGCGTACTGAGCAACTCCAAACTGTTGGTCAATATCAAAAAATGAAAAGAGAGGAAAAGCGTCGCCACCAGTGACCATGCTATTTACTTTTATTGATAGCATGGGTAGTTCCTTTTACTTTTTCTCTGTAGCATCAGAGTCACGCCTTGATTTCACATTTACAAGGATTGTACCAACTAGAGCGATAATACCGCCAATAACGGCAACCCATTCTGCATTATTTATTAAAAACTCTTTCATTTGTTTCATGCTGAGCATTACAACGGTATTAATACTTTTAATTGACCCTTAGACCTTTTTTTGATTTAAGTATTGTTCAATTTCCTCATATGAAATTTGTAACGGTTTATTGGTTTCAAAAACTTTCTGGTTACCACTAAACACTTCTATCGTAAATTTACTACGGAGTGTTTTATAATCGGTTATAGATAGGTGTTCGATAATCCTCCCATTACCCGAATCGATATAAATTTTGTAGCTGAGATGCTCTTGCCCAGGATTAATTGGTAGTTTCACATTAAAAAACTTGGATTGAGGATATATTGATGGGTATTGATAAAAGTGATCGTTCTCCCTTATAATTTTCTGTATTTCCATTGATGATGGATCTTGTATACCAGTTTGCGCAATCTCATATTGCCTCTTTGCTAAATCTTCGATATTGATGACAACGTTAGTCAAGGGTACGTCTCCAATCATCGTTACGGTAAAATAAGGCATGCGTTCTAAATCATTTATAAAAATTATAGCATCAATTAGGCAAATGCTATCTCCCCCAGTTACCCGCCTTTTTAACCAATCTGTGTTATCAAGAATATTGGTCGTTTTTTTGGACGATCCCCAATTGTGAACAATACTTGCGGAGGCAGCTATTAAAGCCCCTAAAAATGTAAAAAAATTCAGTGAAATTTTCAGAAATCCTTCGCCAAGTTTCATTCGGAATTCAAATGGTGCAAATAAAGAACCCATGGCAGCGATAATTGATCCCAAGAATATAAAATGCATGGGTTTCAATTCGGAGAAAAATTGTTTAAAAGACTTTTTGAGATTTTCAAGCATGAGAGCGTCTATTTTGTTTGAATAAAACTACTAAAAGATTCTAAAAATTAAATAGACCATTAGTCATAATAAGTATTTTAAATTCTTGTAAGAAGAATCCGAATCATTCGGTTCGAATTTAATACTTCATTTGTTTAGCCTATCAAACACCTTAGCCGCATAACCATTCATCACCAGGTTATCTGTAACATCAGTTATGTAAGCTTCATGTATAGCGAGGATTGCATGGCCTACCAGATTTTTAATTATGGTAGTATCTTGAATGGTTTGGTTTGCTGATACAGGGAATATTTTTAAATAACATGATAATTTCAAGCTGATGACTGTACTCTCCTTTCTGGCCTCTGTAGCGATTCTGAAATTTGGAATGATTTATCTACACAGGGTATTAGAAGCTAGGTGTATGTAGTTAATTAATGAATCGCAGTGATTTGATTAATATTGGTAGATTGTAACATCAATCAACCAGTAATATAACCTTTTTTACGTAGCCTTAAACCAATTTCCAACCAATCAAAAATAACTTTGATACAAAAGTAATGACGATTATTTTGGGAAGGAAAAAACGATTGTTTTGAAGGGGATACGGGAGAGTAAAATAATAGTTCGGACAAAAACGGGGAATTTGAGGTTGTTTTATTTTTCAATTAGTTTTTCATAGATTGCAATAAACGCTCTCACATGGAAAAAGACACAACTGAGTCTAAAAAAAGTACGTTAACGAAATTTCATTTTTTTTCTTTATCGTTTACACCTCTAGCAAAGTCGAAGCTGAATAGCGCTGACATTATGCATAAAGTTTTTTCATATTTACAAGATCAAAGGGTAAATCACAAAGGGGTGTTGATTGACAGATTTGATAAACGTATTAGTGAAGAAAGAAGGGAACTTTTCATGGTCAACTCCGTTTTTATAAAAGGCAAGCGCTTGAGGGGCACTCTAGCATTGTTACGAACTGGTAAAACACCTCTGTTAAAACCCGCCGAAAAATTTCATCTGGTCCCACTAGATACCACTACAGGTTCGATTGCAGAACAAACTACATTTTTTATCGATTACAATAAAGCGAGAACTATAATATGTATAGAGTATAATTATTATGGGCCAAGAGCTTCTGACATTGAGTTTTATCTTCGCACTATAGCTAATAACACTTTACATCTTTCAAGGGCTACTGAGATGGAATTGTTCATGGAACGTTCAATTGAAAAAACAATTTCGGAACTGCATAATGTATTAAGTATAGATATTAAACTACAACCAAAGAAATTACCCTTTCTTAATAATGAAGTCAGGAATAATTATTTTTCTGGGATGAGTAATTTGAGCGAAAAAATAAAACCTAAATACATAAAGTTACAAGCGCAATTCCACAGCGACCGCAAGATTAAAAAAAGCATTATTGTAAATTCTGAAGCTAATACTATGTTCACCAAATTATTACAAGCTTTTAAGTCCGACCGGAATAATGTAGATACTTTCGATAACTTTGTTGTTAAATATGAAGATAAAAATGGAATTGAACAAATATTTAATTTATTAAAAGGAAAGTATGAATTCGAGAAGCAATTGTCCGAAGATGAAATACATAACGACCGACTAATGTTTGACGCAATAGAATCAGAATTTGATGAATTCATGAAAATAGTTTATGCTTGATCGATATTTTAAACGGCCTTTATTATGGGATTACATTGTTGGAATGCTTTCGTCTTTTTTTGGCTATGCGGCATTAATCAAATGCTACATTAAACCGCCTAAGCTAGACCATTTGATTTCTACTTCGTCCGATCTACTAACCATTGCTCTTACTATCGCTGGGTTTGTCTTGACTTTACTAACCATTCTTATAACATTTAAAGGTTCTACACCGACAGTTGACTCTGAGGAGATCGATAATCAACCCATCTTCAATGTATTTTTCGGGACAGAGTACTATTTCGAGACAGTCAGACATTTAAAAAATTCAATAAAGTCACTTTTGTTTGTTTCTGTAGCGGGATATTTTATAAAACTATTAGTAGCATCAAAAGAACCACAAATATTGTTTTTATTTTGCATTTTGGGAGTTGCTGTAATTGCACTAACTTTGATGAGGTGCTTATGGATATTGAATAAAATTATAGATTTGCAATCTAAAAACAACGGTTGAGTTTGGCATTTATTTAAACTTGGAACGTTTTAAAACAAGCCCAATTTCCATGCATCTCAATCTCGATGGTGTGTAGAAGGTTGAAAATACTTTGGCAACTGTTTTAGCCTGATTAATGAAAGTTTCAAACTCTTTAATCTTTACGTGTTTTTTTAGCAATAACGTTATCCATCTCCTATAATATTTGATTAATGAGTGAATATATTCGGACAACAAAGGTTCAAAGTCAATTAATTTTTCATGTTCATTTAGATAATTATTAAGGTCTAGTAGTTCGGCAAATAATTTTGCTTCATGAGGTTTTGCAGTGGGCGGATTATTAAAAACTTTATTCATTAAAGCATTAGCCTTCCTACTAATAAAACTCTGGAAATCAGTTTTATCCATAGTTTGATAGTTTTTGATATTGCGATCAACACCACCTTCTGTTCTGCTAACTAAACTAAAAGTGTCTGTATGTATTAGATAGTTCCGAAGTTCCCGAAAAAAAATAGAGTAAATTTTTAAGTGAGCTGCCTCAGAAAATTTATGACCTTCTTTTAAATGTTCTACAAATGTCTGACCTGCAGAAATTGTGTTGTATAGATTTTTAACTATTTGCCTCTGCAACTTCAATCTGGCATTGATAGGAAAACTACTAAGTGCTGATTTATTAAGTTTAGCAATTGATAGTTTTACATCTCTGCTATTATCAAGAAAGACTAGGTATGATGACCTCCCCTTCAAATACGATTTAAACAGTTTGTATATGTTGGTTTCTAATAGTGAAGCATCAAGATTCCTTGCCACACTAACCGCTTTTATATTCTCTCTTAAATTTTGTGGTATTTTCTCCATGTGATGCCTCAAATTACATTATTGCAATTAATAAAAATAACTTCAATTACATAGAGCATCTTGGATTATTTAAGAAAGTCTTTGCATTTAATATCACTAAATCTAAACCTGGCGAATTGTCAATCGAATCTTTTACTAATGGCCATATTTTGGAAAAACTCTCAATAGCTAAAAGTGATAAATCAACAATATATCTACCATGAACAAAAATGTTTCTATCAATATCGATGATGTTTCTCTCAAGATAATACCTAACATTCATCATAGCATACGGTTCGCAATGAGTGTAAAGTGAATTTAATTTGTATAAAAATTCATGCTGGGATTTATGAATACCCGCAGCCTCGTAAAGTTTACTAGGCTTGGGCCAATTAGCTAACTTTTGAGACTTAAGCTTACCAAACTCCTTCGAGTCTTCGCCCAACCTGTTTGAATGATTTTTTATTACTTCAGTTGCTATCCTATTAATGTGCGTCATTTCTTCATCTAATTTTTCATTTTTAAGGTTGCTACTTGACGCAATAAGCAGCCGTTCAGTCAACCCCCTGTAATCCCACCAATTAATTAAATATCGAATATCATTTGGGCTTTGAGCTCTGCTAATTAAAAAATTCGCTTGCAAGAAACATTCGTACATTGATCTTATTAAATCATATAAAGAAATGGAATCATTCGATATATCATGGATTTCTGGATGTAAGTCGTTTAATGAATAGCCATTAAGCAACCTATATGTTGTTATGATTTTACCATAAATAACAACCATATAAGGCAAAACAATGGACTTCATTTTTTCATCGTCGGTAATTTTTAAGGGTATTGTAATTTTCCCTAAACAGTGGGAATAGAGCGAAGCGATTTTAAAAATTAAGTCTAAACTTTCAATCGAACCCTGGGAAAGGTTTGCTCTATTGTTCTGCGGTTGAGTCATAAGAGAATTGAAATTTTGCGCATAGCAAGATAACAAAATATGGTAAGTTTTATTTTGCACTGATCGAAAAATGAATTTACATCTATCTTATCGTCCACAGCTCAATTGAACTCATCCTAAAAGTTAGAAGGCATTACCAAGCCAAATCGCAGGGATCACTAATGCTTACATTGCAGCAGACGACATTAAAATAGGCTCAGTCAATAAGATACCCCTACGGATATAAGGCTTTCTATATTAATATTTGGTTGGAATTAAAGCATCGGGATTGACTCTAAGTTATGTATACTCGAGAAAACAATTTCGATCAAGCTAATTGAAGTTA
>Ga0247810_10000665_pt1 | contig 31156 bp, 19 predicted proteins | sample UWRJL119311C1_FD_179918 | JGI IMG/M metagenome (GOLD analysis project Ga0247810, IMG submission 179918) | Plant litter microbial communities from Arlington Agricultural Research Station in Wisconsin, United States - UWRJ-L119-311C-1 | ecosystem: Environmental > Terrestrial > Plant litter >... | reverse complement strand
GCATACGAGATATATTTTGAGCAAGGTAAAATGCATTGATAATAGGTGATGAATAAGCTAACGTTCACGCAGAAGCTCTATAAGTGATAATGTATACCATCAAGACTTCAGACAATCATGGGAAATATTAAGCAGCTCGTTCACGATAAACTTCATCCCCTCAACACCTCTCGCTATGATGCACACTTCGTTTAATGGACCTTCACGTACCCCCACAAGCAGCCCCCAGGGACCATCACAACGTCTTAGGTACTGTTCGTTCTCAGAGCACCAAGGTCTGTGTACTCCTCTTTTGTTGGAAAGCCGACGACCTTGGCGTCTCTCATGAGATAGACATGCTGCACCGCGTATTTAAGAAAGGCCTCGGTTTTCAGAATTGTCAAGTCATACGCATGCCATCTCGGGACACATACAGCTACGCAGCAAAGGTATTGGACGCTGCTAAGCGTGCTCATTCAAGGCCAGGTGACCTTTTGATCGTCTACTGTGGCGGGCACTGATCCATTGACGCGGAAAGAAAACTGCATTGGGTAGGATATAGGTGAGTAACTAGGCAGCTCAGATGTGCCCTACGTGAAGCTAACATCAACTGTAGCAGAATCAATCCCCTAAATGCAGCACCGCCCAAACTTGACTGGTATGAGCTCCAGGCCTGTGTTGGCCAAGCCTCCTGTAATATTTTGCACCTACTCGACATTTGCTTTGCAGCTAGCTCAATATTAAGCCTGAAATACTTCTCCCAGGATGGAGTGCGCAAAGCTATTGCTGCTTGCGGACCTGGAGGCCAAAATTATACCGCAAATGGGCCTGGGAAGGAGTCATTCACCTCAGTCTTAGTGGAAGAACTTCTCGTATTGGCAACTACTTCCCGTTCGTTCTCAGTCAGTACGCTGTATAACAGAATCATCAATAATATTCATCTTGGAACTCTGAGCCACGCGATACCAGTTCATGTCCGTTTAGACAACCATTCCTCACAGCCGAGCGTTTTATTCAAAGGCTTGGAATATATCTCCGGAACAGCAGTATTAAAGATACAGCTGGATATTTCAGACAGCGGCTCACTGAGTCTCTCCAACAGAAAGCTAATTGTGCGCCCTACAAGAACAACCGAGCATAAAGACAGACTCACACGTCAGTGTGAAAAGGCCAGGGTTGCTGTATCCCAGACATGAACTGGCGGCATGGATTCAAAAGTCGCTTCGTTGTTGCTATGGTGCAGTCTCAATTTACTACGGTAAAAACTTTCGTGAAAGTTGCTAATTGATCCCCCTGTACTAGGCCGAGTAGCCTTCCTAGATTTCTTTTGCGTAAATTGTTTGAAGAAGGCGCGATTCATAGCAATAGACTGACAATTCTCCTATTTGTACCAAAGGCTTGCCTTTGATGGGTGAAAGAACAATCAGGAAGAGGCAAAAGTTAAGCAGAGAAAATGCAGACCTTATGATGTTGCCTCTGCTTTGGTTGGTCCATCAAAAAGAGACAGAAGCCTCTTCCAGAGAGATTTATGTCTCGGGACCTTCGAGATTAGTTTGCCGAAGGCGTCTGGGACAACCTAAATTCCCTGATCACTCCTTGGTGTTGAAACTATAATACCCTTTCTATCCGTTTGTTTGATCAATTTGTCGCCATTTCTTTTACAACTTGGTGTAAATAAACAGGATGCAGCCTTATTTAATGAAGTTGTAGTTGCGAATAGGGATTCCTTGACTAAAGATCTTGCCGCTTTCTTCATCTATCATTGAACTTGCTCTGCATCAGACCAGCAGACCAGAAAACCAGCTATTGTCCAAGGCCATTTCTGTACGTTTTCTCTTTCTGTTTTGGTTGATCTCTAGTGGGCAAGCAACCCGCAGATTGGAACAATTTCTTCCTCCAAATAGTCTAGAATTAATCAGGGGTCGTCTTCTTCTTTTTCTTTTAGCAACAAGCTGATGATTTACCATCGTGCCGGATCTTTTGTATCCCTTTAGTATTAGCAAATCCTCGCATGTGGTTCCATGTGCCAGTGTGCTCCAACATTGCTCGATCATCGAAAGTAGTTGCACGTTCAAGCTGGCTTTGAGTAGTATGATCTATTTCTTAGGTGAGGTTGTCACATAGAGCAGCGCAAATTCTTCACACAATTTGCCTTTTGAGTTGTTTTCTACTAGATCGTAAAGCAGCTGTTAGCGGTCAAGTACCCGTTAACAGAGTACGCCTGCAACAGTGTTCATGGTGATCTTGTCACCTGGCGTGGAGTTCCAAACCAAATTAAAAATCTTCCACCAGGTGTATTGGAATAGCAAGCAAGATGAAGACTCCATGGTATGCTTGCTGATCAGTGAAAACTTTGTAGAATATTTGGCGATACAGTTTGTGTCAGCAAGCAACCTTAGGACGGCAAGATCTGGAAGGAAAAGTGGCGCGAATATTATTTGGTGCTCAAGGGTTTCTAGCTAGGGTGGTTGAATACGAGGAGGTCGCGTTGTATGAAGCTTGAGGGGGTTTCCAAGCGTTGTCAATCCATCCAAGTATACAGCAATCTGTGACGAGGAGCGATGAATGGAAGCATGGGATCTTACCAACACGATACTTTTCAAAAGTAACACAGGATATTCAGCAATTAAATGAATCCATGTCGTATTGAGCGATCTTGAATGCGGGCGCAAGTCGCATTTGAGCGAAACGAACAGGTAGAAATTCGCGTACGAAGGCGCATTGGCGGCTCGTGGGACTCTTTTTGAGATAGGCTATTTGACTCAAGTGTTCTGGACGTGTAGGGTACTGCTTTGTAGGACGACTCCATCGAGGCTTGATTGACATCCCGCTGGAAGTATTGATGGTAAAATCATCTTCAGCCCCAACCAGGATCACCTAAGGATGCGATTAACCATCTCAGCGGAAGGGGCTGAGGTTGAGCCTAAGCGAACCAATTCAGCGCTAAGTCAGCAGCCGAGCCAACCACATCACCCACCCGGAAACTTACCAATTTGAAAGTCGTCTAACTCAGCACATCCCAAATTCCTCGCTCACATCAACTTCACCACATCTCACTTCTCCAACCTTACGATCCTTTCCTAACATAACCTGCTTTAGGCAATGGCACTAACCAGCCTGACAGCTCCCTTGACTGTTTACGGCTTTCCCCTGCTCAGATCACCATCCCGCAGGCACGAAGAGGCTACGATACCTTGACAATTGAGGCTCCAACAAGGGTCTGTACCATGCAATCGCGCACATATGGCCAAATCGAATGCTTAAGCTCACCTAAGGCGCGATAAAGAGCCACCCTGACCGCGAGCCTACACCTTGTGTTGGCCGCTCGCCTGTAGGCTAGGCCTGTGCATCTCGTACACCTTGTACCGGACTATACCCCATGGTTTGACAGGCTACTAAGGTCATCGCTGGTAGATCCTCCGCCCTCAACAACCAACTCGAGGGAACTACCAATGGATCCTTTACAGTTCCGTGCAATCCGCAAGTTGCCTCTAGGGGCAATTGGCGGTCCTTGTTAGGCCCTGGTCACACTCCTTGGAATATATTAAAGCGCCCGGACCAAGTATCTTGCTCCTATCAAACGAGGAATCTCTGTTCCTTCATCACGTTTCGCCGAGATTTTGCAACTCCTTCATCTGAATTGTCCTCAACATCCCCATCTATATATCTCGACTGCCCAGAGAAATAAGTATTTCTTCACTACGGTCATTGCTCATACAAATTTCTTTCGGACTTGTCTGATCTCTCTTTCTCCTTCACATCCTTACGGTTGGGTCGCCTGAGATTTAGTTTCTTTTGTCAGCAAGTACATCCAGGGTACTTGGTATCTTTCATTTCTAGTCTTGTTATCTTTGTAGCCATCATGAAGCTCTCTTCGGCAGTAGCAGTTGCTCTGCTTTCAGGTTCTTCTATCGCAGCTTCTACCAGCCGGAGTATAAACGACGTCACTAGCATCAACAATGTCGATAAGTCGACAAATGTCAATAACGTCAATAACGTCAAAAATTCCAATGAGATCAATGCCGCGTATAACCAAACAAACATCAACAATGCGCACATTGCCAATAATGTTAACAATTCATTTGGCTCTACAAATGTCAATAACTCGACAAATATCAATAACGTCAATAACATCAAAAATTCCAATGAGATCAATGCTGCGTATAACCAAACCAACATCAACAATGCGCACATTGCCAATAATGTTAACAATTCATTTGGCTCTACAAATGTCAATAACTCGACAAATATCAATAACGTCAATAACATCAAAAATTCCAATGAGATCAATGCTGCGTATAACCAAACAAATATCAATAATGCGAACATTTCCAATAACGTTAACAATTCATTTGGCCCTACAAATGTTGACAACTCAAATCATGTTAACAATGTCAACAATGTTAACAATTCCAATACGATGAACGCCTCATACAACCAAACAAATGTCAACAATGCAAACATTGTCAATAACGTTAACAATTCATTTGGCCCTACAAATGTCAACAACTCATCTCACATTAACAATGTTAACAATGTTAACAATTCCAATACGATGAATGCCTCATATAACCAAACAAATGTCAACAATGTCAATAGTGTCAATAACGTTAACAATTCATATGGTTCAACTAATGTTGACAACTCGTCTCACATTAACAATGTCAACAATGTTAGCAATTCCAATACGATCAATGCCTCGTACAACCAAACAAATGTCAACAATGTCAATAGTGTCAATAACGTCAACAATTCATATGGTTCAACTAATGTTGACAACTCGTCTCACATTAACAATGTCAACAATGTTAGCAATTCTAATACGATCAATACATCGTACAACTCTACGAATGTTAACAATGTCAACAATGTTAATAACGTCAACAATTCATATGGTTCAACTAATGTTGATAACTCATCTCACGTTAACAATGTTAACAATGTTAGCAACTCCAATACGATCAATACATCGTACAACTCTACAAATGTTAACAATGTCAACAATGTTAATAACGTCAACAATTCGTTTGGTTCAACCAATATTAACAACTCACACACGGTAAATAACTCAAACAGCACAAACACCGTCAACAATTCAAATGTATCTAACAATGTGAACAATGTGTACAATCAGTACAGCAACAACAATTCTAACTCGTCCGGCTCAAACTCCAACATCAAAGCTGGAAGCTGGAACTCTACAACCAACACCTACAATAACATCTACAACTCATACATAAATGCAGATGGGACCAAGATTACCGATTCTAACAATCAGCATAACACCAATACCGCACCCAACAACAATGGAGGCACTCAGAAGGTCTCATTGGATGCCAAACCTAATACCTACAACACCGTGTACAACTCCTACACGAATGCTGGTGGCACTGGAAGCATCGACCAAAAATCCAACGGTAATACCATTGTCTCTGCTTCCAATGGAAATGCTGGTAGCACTGGAAGTATCGACCAAAAATCTGGTAATACCATTGTCTCTGCTTCCAATGGAAATGCTGGTGGCGCTGGAAGCATCGACCAAAAAATCAACGGTAATACCATTGTCTCTGCTTCCAATGGAAATGCTGGCTCTGGATCAGTAACGGTGAACAACATCGCTGGTCAGTCGGGGTCTGCAGCTACAGGCAGTGATAAGTCGGGCATTGATGCAGGTTCGATGAACAATGGGAACATAATAGCTACGAGCAATTCAATCCCGGCGGCCCCTGGAAACTCCGTCCCTGGAAATCCCACTCCCGGAAACGATCAATCCAGCAGTGCCACAACAAACCCAGATGGCAGCTCAGAGGAAGCCAGCTCGAAGGCTGACGGATCTAACCTGGACACTGGAGCCGGAGCACTCGGCATACCCGGTCTTCCTAACGCAAGTGGACCCAGTGGTCCTATGGTCACTCAATATGATGCGGGAGCCGACGGTAAGCAAACGGTTCGAGCCTGCCCGACTGGCGCGAAGAATTATGATTGTATTGAAGCCGTCTACGACAAATCCGGTGTCATTATCACCGTCCACGTTATCAGCATCACAATCACCACCAATGAAAGGGGAGAGTCATCTACCAAGACAGAAACTCGAGGCGACAAAGCTCAAATCACTCCTGAGGCCAAGCTTAGTGTTGACTCCAACGGCGATGATAAGAACCGAGCTGGAGTTGACGAAGGATCCCCAGATGTCACAATCACCTCCGAGGTCTTTGTTACCGAGACCCAAACCATCGCTGGTAAGAAAGTATTCAAGACAATTGTTCACACCAGCACCCATCGTATTCAAGGAACTGCCGCAACTGGAACTGCAGCCAATTCAAAGCCTACACACAAGGTCAAGGTCGGTAAAGATGACAAGTTTGAGCCTGCTACTCTTGATGCGAAGCCCGGGGACATCGTTCGCTTCACATTCTTGCCACGAAACCACTCAGTTACTACTTGCGATGCTGAGACACCCTGTGTGCCCAACACTCAATTTGATTCTGGATACAAGTACACTTTTATTCAGAATTCGACTACTTTCATTGATTACCCGGTTGCAAATGATACAAAGCCACTCTATTTCTTCTCGTAAGCTCTCCTTTCAATCTTTTCCCAATATTTACTAACGGTAACAAATCAGTAAGCAAGCAGGCGAATGTCAGAAAGGAATGGTCTTTGCTATCAATTCAAAGACGGATGCCTTTGATGCCTTCGTTGCTAAGGCAAAATTGTTCAACGAGTCCGACCTCCTTAAGAATGGTACTGCGGGCTGGAACCTGACTAGTAGCACCTCGAATACGACAGCGACCTCTCACAGTTCTACAAGTGTCATCAATCAGACGCATAACGGGAAGAGGAGTGATGAGGCACAGCCTGTAAGGCTTTATGGTAGGGGTGGTGGGAGTGTTTTACGAAGACGCTGGTGGTAGGTTGATACAGCCTGCTTACTCCAGTTCAGGAGATGAGACAAGAGGAGAAGACGTGTGTGATTTGCTTTTTGTATTTGATGTTTTTGAGCGAGGCGTTCTGGGCTTGAATGGGTACAGGAAAGTAAAGAAAAGGAGGCACAAAACTTAGGCATTGCATCTTTGGGAAATATACCACTGGTCGTTATCTTTTCCTTTGTTCATGGAGTTCGACTGGTAACTGATAGAGAAAATTGAATTCTTAAATCTTACCTTGTTGTCGTATCTAAACTTCATAATGTGATTTGTTCTTCCAAGACTTTCCAACTTCCGAAAAGTGGTTTCTGATAGGTCCAGTGAGTGGCCGTGGGCATTCTGTGGTAGAGCGAAGACGAGTAAATCCTCATTGTTTGCTGGGCCGCGTTTGCAGGGTAGACATTCGTGATCAAGATTCAAGTGCGTCTGTGTATCTGCATGTTTTTTTATTCCCTTCGTCATTTCCTTGAAAATCTCGAGAGAAGGAAAGTCTAGATTCCATACCCCACGAATCTTGTGCCTTGCAATGGACTAGATTGATCATCTCCCCACGTTTCGTACCCTTGGGCTACCTTGGGTCGCAATTCTCCCGAGTCTATCTGCGGCAATTTCACCAGCCTTCCGCTATGCGCTGCAACACGGGGGAATGCATGTCATTGAAGCCTATCGCTCAAAGTGTTTGGAGCTGGAATCGAAGATCAGAATAGACGGAGCCGGGCAAGAGGCCGTCCTCGTCTCTTTATATGATGTTCAGCCGGCAAAGTTGCCATTTCTGCAGCGCATGCCAAGATATTTGGTTAATGTGAACGGCATGCCACATAGTGTTTCGGGCACTTTTATGTGTGCTTTTCTTGCATTGATCAAACGATGATTGAACGCCAACCACAACAGGATACGGATGCGTATGTATGGGGAAGAAAATTGCGGAGATCAGGAAGTGGATAGATGCTCGAGATCTGGGATGCAACATGCAGTACTTCTGGTGAAAAATAAAGCACCTGTCAGGAGAGCATAAAATTGTGGCTAATTAATATTTCCATACACACTGATCATAGTAGGTTATAAGAAGTACACAAAAACTCTGTTGAGGATCTTCTTACTCATGTGATGCTTATTTCTGTGGCGCTTTGGATAACTGAACGGTGAAGTCCTTTGGGACTTAAGACTCGGTGTTCGGTTTCTTGGTATAACACTAAGCATATAGTGCTCGACTGAGTATTCCCAGATATTCGGTACCGAACATATCGCTTACACAAAATTTACGGACGTGGCCTGTCTCAGCCTCTCGATGAGGATTGATGAATGACCACAATATCCAGATTTAATATATCCTACCACACCGAGAGTAAGCCACACTATAAAGAATCCGGTCATTATTCGAATGACATAATTATCGTAATTGCCACGTAGTGTAATCGCTATTACCGAGCTCAGACGGAGGAGTTGAAGGCCAGTAATCGCAATGTTTTGTTGAGCTTCAAACATACTATTGTCCCACGAACTTATTCATCGAAATTCGATGAACGAAGCCTTAACCTTACCAAGACATTGATAAGCGTGAAGGGAATGAAAGCAGTGACTGTGAGCGTATCGTGGTTCGCAAAGTATCGGTGGTGCGACGTTGGCTTAACCCGGGACTGGCTCTCATCCCACCAACCTTCTAAAAATGCAACTGATCCGTAGATGTAGTTTGTCTATGGTAAACAGAAGTTCCAGGATCGCGAAATGCTTTTCCAACTTATTTTTAGTGATAACTACGGACCGCTCCGCGCTCACTCTGTTGATTTATCACGCTGTGCTGTGCTGTTTCTATATAGCCGTGGAGACAATATTTGGTTCACCATTTCATGCCTCGTCCACAGCAGATGAATCGGCCGCATCACGAGAGAGGAGACCCACATACTCTCCAACTTTGAACCTTTGTGAACTCAGCAACGACATGCCACTACGAGAAGCACAGTGTTATACAGGTAGTCGATGGCAAAGTGTTTGGACAGGGTAAGCGGTACAATCCTGCCTGCCATCTCGAATCGCCAACAGTGCAGCCTTGAACCTCATTCGGATCTGGTAACGAAGCCAAGGTATACTACCCGAGAGTAAATGCTGTACATCTTACATCGAATCCCCCATGTGTCTATACGGAGACGTACTATATTGCATATGTCACAGCATTCAAGGAGTTGACCCATAATTAGTTTATTTGGCATACGAGCTCATTAAGACGTGGCGACGTTAATTGCTTTTTCGGAATCGATGTGTCTTTAATGGGTTATGACAATGCGTGGCTTCCGCAATTAGTGCGCCATGTTATGGCAGAGGAGGTCTCTCCGATATCATACTGCCTCTTTCCCATCCTACGACTACGATCTTGCAGTTACACAAGCAAGGATATGTCGTTAAAGTCCAGTGCTCAATGGCATTTTTCGGCTTGTGTGGATTCCAGCATATGGCACGGTTACGTCGGCGGGATGTAGATGTTTTATGGCCCGGTATCTGGCATTAAAAGATAAAACCTTTGCAGGAAGCCACCTGTTACACAGGCTCCCCAGCATGTGCTCTGGCGTACAGAACTCACTAGTTATTCGATGGTGAGCTATCACATTGATGTTGCAACCCAATCTATATTAGACCAATTAAACCGTTGATTTGTAATTTGGCAGGCAGGTATACCGTTGTTTTACAATATGGAAGTGGATCCGGTAGGCATGATACCTATTCTTTTCACACCTTTTCCGCAAGTCCTCTAAATTCTTGATTCAAATGTATATTTGGTTCACAACTTGATGCAAGACCCCTACGTTTAATTCATGGAATGAATTACTAGATGAAGTCTACGTTGTTTCTTCTTCTATGGGAGCCTGGAAGAGCTTTATTTTGTTAAGCTGATACCCGAACTGACAGGGGAGGTTTAGAACTCTATAAAGTTTAACACTGCTGTGGATCACCTTTGTGTATATCTCTCCGGGTCTCCAAATTATCATTCCATCTTCTTCTCGTCTGTAAACCCCTTCGTATACAATGCCTCAGGTTGCAGCTGGAGATGTTACGGGACTCTACTACATCGTTGTTGCTGGATTGCCCTGGCAGTGCACATGGCAGAGGCTAAAAGATTTTGCTCGCAATGGATCTGATGGAGTACTCATTGATATTGACCATGCTTTGGTTTATCCAGATTCCACAGATGGGTGGGTCAGAGTCAAAGGAAAGGGGAATTTCCAAAGAGCTCTTGGTGAGATACTAATGTTTCTGTTGATGTTTTGTTTGTTAATGCTCAACAGCACATTTGGATGGCGGCGTGCTTGATCATAGATGTATAGTTGCTGACGGAAGAAATGCGACACAAACAACGACGCTCCGCGATACCGTGCAATGGACTCCTTCACTTGCAAGACGACATCGGGGAAGTTCAGCTAAAACATCTCGGGACTGCCACCCATCGCCAGTAACCAGCCAAGACTATTTCCAGATAGTGAGTTTGTCAAATTCGAGTTACGCTGCATCAGAAGCATCGTTAGTAGATGTGAGTACATAACATTGTCAACTTCACATTTCTAATGAAATGTAGCCCTACTATACACCTCAGCAAACATATTCGTTGCCATCACCATTGCCCTATAACACTAATTACGAAAATACGGGCCCTTTTTATGATTATACGTGCTCCTACTCTACTAATCCACCAATTTCTTATGCTTACTCGGTAACCTCAGCCCCTGGAATCATTTACACACCAAACATGGAATCGTGTACCCCCGTATATTTTCCCCCAACTCTAGTAACGTACACCGTCCCAGGCTATGCCGAGGATCCACCATCTTCTTCAAATATCAACCACTACCCATCTCCAGCGTCGGCTGTTGTCAAAACTGAGGCTCGAAAAATCATCATTACTCAGTTGCCACATTCGGTATCAAAGTCAGATTTGCGAGATCTGCTATTCAGCACTATCGCCAAGCTGTCTAGAGGCTACAGTTATGAAGCTGTTGAGGATGTGGAAGTTGTCATCCATGCAGATGGGACCCCACGCGGACATGCCTTTGCCGTATTTGAATCTTACTCTCTTGCCAAATATGTAGTGAAAACATTAGATGGTCTCAAATTCAAGGGAAGAACTTTACAGGCTCGTTTTGCTAAAGAAGGCGTTGAGTCGTCTACTAGAAACTATTCGCCTCGGGAAGAGGAGCGCTGGAACTCATCATTGAAAGATCAAACACAGACGGTGATTCATGAGATATCAGGGAGTACCAACAAGCGGTCCACAAGATCGCCGAAAGTTAAAGAAACTTTGACTGGAGACACCTCAGGCTCAACAAGCCGCCACGAGAGGAAATCTTTTGAGCGGAAGTCGACCAGGGACTCCTCGGGTGAGAAAAAGGAGAAGCATCGGCCCAGCTCAACTGATCCAGTGCTGAACACACAGTCGTTTAGTTCTGTGAGTCCGCCGTTGGTTGTTGACGGATCTTCGAGCAGGAAGTATTCCAAATGACATTGGGTTTGGCCACCTAGTTTCCTAGGCTCAGCAAGCGTATCTGCAATTCGATATTGTAGGTCAGATCAAAAATATGAGGGATGTGAAGAGTATGGAAAAGTATGGATTAGTATGATATGGGTGGCGTTAATTATCTGTCAGCTATGGTTGGTAGTGTGCAAAGTGCAGATTGGACATTGGAGGATGAATACCTCCAGGAGTAGTCGTATTCTCCAAATTCCTTGGGATTGGCACAACACGAAAATACTTTGGATAATTCAGTGGTGTGAAGTTTCATTACGCAACAGGTTTCACCCTGTGCCGTGTTATGCCTGCTCCCTAAGAAGATCAGGTCGCTGGTCAAGGTATTGATCGTCAAACCGGCTAAATTGAGAAGAAGCCGCAATACCAAGAGATCTCAACGTTAACCTCCAGATTTTAACAATAGCACCTTCTGCTCGATAGATACTTAAATTTCTAGCAAAATTTACCCTCTAGTTACTTGAGTTGAATCAGCGATCAATCAGATTCTCCGTTATTATCCCGAGTTTATAACATTCTGCTTAGCCAAGTGTTCCGCTTAGTATGAAACACAGCATACAGCTCCAAGGAATTATGTAGTTCCGGCTGAAGTACACATCAAGTCACGGACTAACTCCATATACCACCAATACCTGGGCAATACTCGGAAACGCTGATCCCTTTTTTGGTAGAGCATTGCGATGCATATTAAGGATAGTTCTAGAGGCTGTTTGGGCCATGGTGAAAAAGCACTCGTGGACCCTTGCCCACTGCCCAGAGCCACATCGTGATCTGATAAATTGTACTTCGTAATTCCTCAAGAAGCTCAAAAAAACTTCTAAATCTAGATACATGGAGAACATAAACAGCCTCATAAACCTGTTCATGACTAGCGTAGAATTTTCGCAGCCCATGTTCCCTTCTTCCTACCTGCTTTCGATATTACCTACGTTATCGTCACCAGCAAATCTCCCCTCCGTCCACTTCAACATAAATACTATGAGGCATGGATTGATCCTTTCGATATGACTCAATTCGATGTTTCACGATGGAGTAATCGAAGGATAAATTTCGCGGTATTGACCGCAGTGGGACTCATTTGGTTCTACACTTGGGCAACACCAGGCATCACACATATCCGCAAGTCTGAGATCGTTTTCAGCCTACCTTGGGATTTACAACCGCAAACAAGCAAAGATCTCACCTACCTGAAAGAGAAAATCAAACTTTCTGCGCAATTCCAGTATGCCAGTCGGACTATCAGGACGGAGAACTACCAAGGAGCGCGGCCAGATATGACAATTGTCGAGGAATCGCTCTTTCCTGATTTGCAACTACTAGACAAAAGCAATCTTTCTCATGTTGCGGTAACTCAACTCCCTCCATTGACAGTTCGTGTGCCTTTAACCCCGACCGTTGATGCTTCAATACTCTCGTTTGGTATCGCGACTACAGTTGGACGACTCAACCTTTCTCTCAACCAGCTAGTACACTGGCTCTCGAATTCTGGGTCGCCACTTCATGTCATCTCACCTCCTGTACAGGAAGGCTTCTCACTTCTTACAGATGTTTTAAGTCGAACTAAAGAGCTTAATGTGGACATCCACATCCATACTTCTGACGCAAGCTTTCCGATTGCATATTTTTCTTTACTAAAGCAGCTGTATGATACGAGAACATCCAACACGAAATGGCTTGTACTGATTGATGATGACACATTTGTTCCATCTTTGCCATCTCTGGTTCAGCATCTCAACTCCAAATATGACGCTGAAGAGGAAACCATGGTAGCAGCCATGTCAGAAGATATCTATCAGATTCGTGACTGGGGTCTCATCCCGTACGGCGGCGGAGGAATTTTTGTTTCGGTGCCGTTAGCAGCTCGTTTGACTGCCCCGGAAATCTGGGATGTGTGTGTGAAGGGGCTGGGAGAAACTCAAGGCGATCAGATCATCTCACATTGTCTCTATTCGTATGTCGACGTCAGACCTACCTTCGATCCTCTTCTGAACCAAATGGATTTCCGGCCCAAAGATGACAGCTCTAAGCAGAGCGCAGCAGATGGAATTTTCGAGAGTGGGCGAAAAATGTTGACGGTCCACCACTGGAGAAGTTGGTTCGATGTTGATGTTGCCGCTAGTGGATTGGTTAGCAAAGCTTGTGGAGAGGAAGGCATTTGGCAGAGGTGGATGTTTCCCAAAGATAATCTATTGCTTAGTAACGGGTATTCAATCACAGAATATGCTACTGAGGTTGACAAGGTCAACTTTGGCGCTGTGGAACTTACGTGGAAGGGCGAAGCGCACCAATTTTGGGCTTCCATCGGACCACTTAGACGCCAACTGAAAGAGAAAGAGAAGAAGACTTTAAGAATGGTCCATTCTGAAATTATAGAGGGGTTGGGAGTCAGACAACTGTATCATGAGAAGGGAGTGGAACATGAAGGAGGCGAGAGAGATATGGATCGGCTTTTGGAATTGATGTGGCTATTCTAATCAGATCGGAGGGTGTTTGGCGTACAAAACGGCACAATAGAAGATGGTTACTGTACTGGCTGTATGTAAAGCATAGCTTGGGGATTCTTCATGATCCAGAATACCAACAACACAATGCTTAGAGAAGGCTCAAGCAAGCGCAATCCTTGACTTGAAGTGAAAAAAGTCACGCCGTGCTGATTATGCTGATCGGTCCCCGGGCTCTGTACAACATCGCTACAATCATAAAACATCGAATCATACAAGTCAAAGAAGAGTTTTGTAGCATATCGTACATCCTACGATAAAAATATCATCAATCCCATCATTCACTGCTTACGAGGTCGCAGAGCCAAAGATAGGAATTGGGATAAGGATCATCACGTGGGGAGGCTTAGCCATCCATCATGATGGCACTGTTATGATATTTATATCGCGGGATTTGCGACTTGCAACAAATGCCTTTGGAGGATTCTATGAGGTTGGAAAAAGGGAAAGTATCATTGGGGTGAGAATCTGAGGGATTGTTCAATGTTGAGGTTGATAGAAATTATGGGTGGTGGGGAGGAGGGGAGGAGTGGAGGAGGGGGCTAGCTAGGCAAGAGGAGAAGGAGGAGGATGGAGATATTTATATCGCCGAATATTGTGTGGGCCTACCAACAATTCAAAGTTTTTGGGAAGACGAGGTCTTGGTCTCTTGAATTTTATGACGCGGTAGTCCCAAGTGATATTGTTATGGGTATTCGTATCAAGTTGAGGTATGATGCTGTTCTTCCCCTGTCACTTACGCTGCCAACTATACTCCATATCAAGATACTGCTCCTTTCCGGCCATCCACTTGAAGTGAGAAAAACCACCATTCAGCTACCCGCTTGATTCATTCGCCACTGATACTTTCAATTATGATCATTTATTCCTTGAGTAGCCGAGGGACCGATTATTTGGCCCTATTACACGCCCCACAGTAAGTATAATAATTGAACTGGAGCTAATTTCATTGAAAATCTGACAAGACTAGCACTTTCCTTGGCCCAACGACCCTATCACTCTGAAGAGGCGAAGTAAATCTTGCGTGTGAGTGCCGATTCGTGGTGTGATACATTCAAGATACTCCAGAACTATGAAGCCGTAGATGAATGAAGAAGTCTTTCGGACGAAAAGTAGGAATTCTTAGGATTTAGATGATATGCATTAGGTTGAAGGAATTGCCTAGAAGAAATATTCGGCTAGAAAGGAGCACTAGGCTTGAGGCTTAAAAATACATATGTTATATCAGCGGGAGTCTTCACCTTCAAGAGCATCGGCCATGATTCTGACGTCGCTCCGGATATTCCCGAACAAACTGCCAATTTAAGCAGTCATTAAGGGGAGAAATCACCGAGCAGCTCGAAGAGCTCGACCTTTATTTGCTAATTCCTTCTTAATAAGACAGAATCACCCCAATCAATAAAACCAAGATTCGCAACAGGATGAACGAATCAAGGTGAGATCTTCTACCAAGCCGTCCTACTGCAAATTTGACAGCGTAAGCAGCCGTTGAAGTTTATTGACAAGACTGTGGCTCGGGCTCAAATCCACAACTGCGGGGACGGTATATAGTTCTTCCAGTTGAGAGGCACCAAAGGAAACTGGATGTTGAGAATAGCAGGATGAAATGTAGTTCATCCCGTAAACCTATTCCGCGCTGGCTTTAAAGTGTCGAATATAAAAGAATTCGAGGACTGGCAAATACGTGGTTGGTAAAGAAAGGAGAACGCCCGTCCCAAATTCGGCATGGAAATCAATATGCCAAGCGCCAAGGATGCTCTGAAGAAAGTCTAGGCGACGAAATGTCAGGCCATAAATCAATCTCGTTCAAAAAGAAGACTTTCCCAACAGTGGATTGCTGTGCTAGTGAGCCTATCTCCTTTTGTCAAGCTGAAAATCTCCGATGATTTTTGGGGATGGGGTCAAGCAAGCTGCTCATTGCTGGGCGATCTCTTGACTTCCCCATCTTCCCCGTATAATTAGATACACTTCCCGTTGATGCTGTAAGAATACACTTGTTACCGTTTTACACTCGTTATACTCTTTCGTTTGAAATTTTTGTTGTTTCTTCTTGCGCCATGTTGTTGTCTCTTTCCAGCATCTTCTTGCTTTTGGCACAGGCTTTAGCTTGCCCACAACATGATATTAAACTGCACAGCAATGGTATTGTCAGACGAAGTAGCTCAGACCAAGCACATGACTGGAACTACCTGGATTCATATAATTGGCATACCGTGAACAAAGGTATGAATAAGTTCTCGTTAACAGCGCGGAGAGGCTAACAACCAGATTACGCTCTTTGTCGGACGGGTACACAACAATCGCCCATTTCACTTTCGGCGAATCCTCTTCTGTCCTTGGTCCATACTCCAAGCTTCAATTACTCGCGGACCGTCCAAGGAGATCTTTATAACACTGGCTACGGTCCCGGTTTTACAATAAGGAGCTCGAATGCAACCAGCAACCCATCTATGATATTTGATGATGAGGAAGTTTACCTAACAGGATGGCATATCCATACACCAGCTGAGCACATCATTGAAGGCGTCCAATCCAAGGCAGAGCTTCATCTCGTACATACAAACTCTGAAGGCAAACCGCGAGCCGTAGTTGGAATTCGAATTGATCCTGGAGTGACCAGCTCTTCATTCTTTGGGCAATGGCTAGAAGTACTACCAACTATGAAAGACGAATCAGTAGTGGAAATGGAGATGGACATCGCTGCTGTATTGAATCATACTGGGGTGTTGGAAAACTTCTGGACCTATGAGGGAAGTCTCACAAGCCCACCTTGTTCGGAAGGCATACGTTGGTTCGTTGCGTCGGAGATTTTGCGGGTGGATATCGAGCAGATGAAGAAGCTTTTAGAGTCAAGCATGTATTCCGCAAGAGTAGTGCAGAGTCTGTGGGAGCAGCATGTTAATCAGTAATACTTTGATCTAAATAATGATATACCCTAGAATATAGTAGAATTAGAATACCATCAATTAGATTTCATGACAGCCGCAGTATTCGCACCAGCAATCAAAAGTGACCTGTTGATTGCCAACTGAACCTCAGCCTATCACGAGAATGGCTTCCAAAACATGGACGTTGGCAGCCCCAGAGACCCAAGATTCACCCAAAGGTATGTGTTTTGGGGTCATGGTATTCATCAGGACATGGCTTTGTCTTGAGCTATTGGATGCTTAGACAAATCCTTGAAGCAAAAGCGACGCCATATGTGAAGAGCACAGTATGGAACGTAACGCACCACAACCTTGCACATACTCTTGTAGTGTAATGCAATGCTAGGATTTGCGGCTCTTACTTCAGGGTGTGAGGTCAATCCGGCCTAGCCCATCCTTCGTAATCCGGAATCTAGCCCAGTCATCCGAATATGTGTTCTCTAGCTGGCCCATCCTAATGCCAGTCTCGTTGTGTATCTTCCACCTTCCTTCCCTAGAAAAGAACTCAAGTTCCTGAATGGGCGGCTGCACAACCAACATCTTCCGCCAACTCGCACCCCGCACCGTATATTTACGGTGCTTCTTTGTCCACTCCTCCCAATTAAGCTGTTTAAACGCGCCATCTGATGGCCATTTTGTATTTTCTGTGGTTGAAGATCTGTTTTCCCTTTCATCAATAAAGTGTGAATTGGCTCTATGAGTCAACATAGGATTTGGTCTCGAGAGGTACGGCTTGTCCATTGAAGCTGGCATGAAAAATAGAGCCTGTTGAAGCATGGGAGAGTCGGTAATTGTTTCACGAAAGAAGGGAGATACGAGCTGGGCAGTCATCAGGATCTGAGAGAGCGGTAAATGAAGCAGTATAGCTTCGAGGAGCTCAGGCATTGAGAGGACCTCATCCATGGCGGACAGAACATCTGGGGATCTCATGGCAGGTACTGAAGGTACAAGAGAGACAGTATCTTGTTCCGAGTTGGATCTGGTGCCGTAAGGGCTGGGAATGGACTTGATATATGTCAACTCAAACGCTGTCTTAGGCGCTGCATCGCGTCTGCGGCGCCAAGATGCCGTGTTAGGAAGGAGAAACATTGTGTACAACCTGACCCATCGTGACCAGACATTAGAATTCGTATAGGTAGGTGCAGTCTCACATCGTAAGAAGACAGACTGAATGATAATCAGAGCTTGAGGAATGTCTGAGGTGGTAAACTGGAGTCAAAGCTAAAGTCCTAATCCGTTGACCCTAATGGCGGAAGTTGCCCCGCATTCCGGAGAATTATACCGTCCCAACAAGCCGCATACAGCTGAGCGATGGAACGAGCATCTGGGACGTTTGTTTGATGGTAACTATGCTCAGAGAGCAGGTTTGTCTAAAGGTGGTTGGAATATCACGCATTATTGCCATCAGACGTCCCTAGGTCATGGTACTGGTAGTTCAACCACCTGCAATGTCTCTTTTACAGTTGAACATCGTTATATCCTGTATGGGATCATAATCTGGTGACAATATTAAATCTTATTTTTTCTGATAGCTAGATTGCTTTGTCTATTGAAACCCTTCTTTTTTGTGTTTCGGTAGGCCAAGTTATGAGATGAAATGACTCCAACGTTCTCGGCGATTTAGGACATTGGGTTAGACATCCGATTACAATGTAAAAGGATAGGTTTTCCCGTTACTTCCAAGCATTGGCTTCTCTATCGTAAACGACATGTTTTAGCTGCCAGAACAGTTGTGATTGGGCATGCCTCCTACTAAGAAAATGATAGTTGTTGCCTAATCTGCATACCTAATTAGTTACGAATAGAAGGCAATCTATAAGACTGGAAGATTGAAGAATTAAAAAGCAATGCACTCAGTCTTTCCCCAGAGAATTTATTAAACCTCAGTCCAGTTAATTAAAATTCTCAATCTCCTTACGGCATTGTGATGCTTGACACAGATTGCTTTGTATCTACTTTCTAGACACAACGTATGCCTGTAATGAGCGGATGGCGAACCTCCATAATAAAAACATGACATTTCGCCCCCATGGAGATACGATAGCATACTGGTGGGATTAAGAGAAGGAAGCATAAGTGGCAAGGGTGTTGATTTCCTAAGTGGGAAATCGGCGGTGCAATTGGAATTTCCAAGACCTCTTAAAGTGGGTGATATATATCTTTCGAGCAGACTGAAGTATTCACATGCTCATATACTTGAGCCTTCACCTACTGTTAATTTCAGCTCTACTCAGACTCTTTTCGTATTCTATATCGCTAATATCAATATATCTTCCGTTACTTGAACATGTCGTCCGAGAATAAGTACACGGCACTAATATCTCTCTAAGATACTGTGAATTTCTGACTTCCTAAACACTTAGAAAGACACCGGCCAAGCCTCCCAACCCTGAGAACTTCACATTTATTGTCTCAACCGGTTCAAGTCTCTCAGTTACCCCAGAAGATCGATCCATCATCCGTAAGCAGGCAATGAAGAAGGCTGGAAATGCACGCAAAGCTCGAGGGAATTATGGGAAAGTGAACATGATCCAATATCCCACCAACGTTTTACCACCGCCGCCCATGATGGCGCTAGAAAATACGACTCTGGAAGCAAAGGAAGAAGCAAGCTACGAGACAAGACAACATGATCAACTAGCCGAAGACTCGGGGAATGAAGCTACCCAGCAACTTGCCACTCATGCAACTGAGCTATCGGTGCCTCTGGAAGATTATACAGACAGTCTAAACCAAGTTTGCTCTCCATCCCATAACATACCGATGGATTCATATTTGTCTCCGGCAGATGGGCACCAGCATTCTTTCGAAATGTATCACTTACGAACCACTCATGCATCCTATTGTTCAGCCCCTGCTCCGTCCTATGTTGAAAACCATTCCGAAGACGAAGAAACGCCTTACAATTTTCGAACTTCTTGAATTTGGGTCGAAGTCTACGTTCGCTGGTTTGGTAGATTCTATGCAACAGGTTGACTCAAGGGTGGGTGCACCAGTGATCCCTGAGGTGTGAATTTAGCTGAGGTGCGTAATTCTCATGTATTTTACTAAATGAAACTCTTCACTCGGCCTTGCCCATACTACATCTCACCTCGCAAGATAAGTCTTTAGCTCCATGCTGAAGTATAACTTTTGGAACCGTGGCGAAGCTTGCTAACGTCCCATGCCATGAGTCATATATCGGCAATTTCCGTCATACACAGTTTCATTTCTCGATCCCTTGCAATCCTTCCATTTGAAGTTATGGATTTTTGTGCCCTAGATTAGCGCTGACCATATGTAGTGACCCAAATACGACTATCGACAGACAAAGAAGATAACGGTGGAGAAGCGTTTTGACTCTAAGATGAGCTCAAATGTCTTCGGGTCTATAATGAATCCTTCTCAAGTAGCTTTATGTAAATCTAGGAAAAGATCGAAACTCTTAAAAATGATACCAAGTTCATGTTGAGCTCGATGAGCATCTTGGTTATATAATCTGTAGTAACGTATTAAACATATAATCTAAGAGTAAGTTTCGTCCTATTCGGTGACCACTGAGATTCCAAAGAAAGTTGAGCGAGACGATCAAGCCAGTTTCAAAACATGAAAGCATCCTCTATTCAGCATACCTTTTCCCCAGGCTGGTTAGGGCAAACAAGCTCAATCTCAAACCGAACCTTGCATTATCTTTTTCCGAGCACCCTCAATTCGGCGAGCTGCATGCGGCAATTGCATTCTTGTCAAACCGGATTCGCCAGTTTCCGAACTCTTTCAATGAATGTTGCTTTATTATCTTGCTTGATACTAATAAGAGTACTATTAACCCAAATACGGAAATTCAACAAGCAACAATTTCCGGCTGTCAGTCATCTAAGAGTTTAAGAACTAGTGGTTGATAAGCCCGAGACGTTGTGATCCTCTCAGCCAATACCACCGTAACGTCATGTGACCAGACCCAGTTACACCCCACAAAAAGGAGCAGGCTCTGGTCCATATGCAGTGCGCACCCACACTTGGAGCAATTAGGAAAAAGGAATTTCAAAATCCTGCTCAAAAATAACACCTGCAAATCCTATGAAGGATTTTGAATAGGAAACGACAAAAAAGAAATTGAATGAACAATTGAATGGGCCTAATCCGGGATCGAACCGGAGACCTCTTACATGATGAGAAATCGTGAGATTATACCCAAAGCAAGAATTCTACCACTGAACTATCAGGCCATTTGTCTTATTTGATGGAAAGCTTTTCCGAAGTGGACATCATATATGGTACCCTTCGACTAAGCCTCCTTTTAGGCGAAAATTATGGAAAGAAAGCCTTGGCCTAAGCGAGAGCTAAGTGTCGCTCTCTATCCACCCCGCTCTGCTTGATCTGCATCTTGAATATCTGTGCGTTTTATTTTCTAAATGAATCATCTCTAAATGGGATAAATAATGGCCAAAGAAAAGGAATCCCACACATGATCTAGCATGAGATCTCAAGGAACAGTAGTTTTGCAAAATGCGGATTCCATACTGAGCCATAACCAGATGAAGAAACTCGTCATTGCATGGTTTGGCCTTCTCTTCCACCACCAGACGAGATCGCAGTTGTATAATAATACTTGGATGAGCACTTCTTCAAGGTCGTCTTATCACTGATTTGGAGACGAGGGGGAAAGACTGCACTGCAACGGAAACCACGGCTCTGTTCTACGACTACCTTGAGACCAATCTACATTTAATAATTTCTCTAGAGACGGGAGAGCAAAATGTTATTAGATCAGACCTCTAAAACAATCAGTCCGTGGCTGGGATTTTTGATGTATTACATTCAGGCTTCTAACTCCGCTCGAGGAACACTGTACTCAAGAAGATCAGCATTTGTAAACATATCCAGGCATTTTGCATCACTTGTCGCCTCATTCAGTTCGATACAATGGTACACTGAATAGAAGATGGCTGCAACTCAAGCTCTGGAAGTAGATTTTATTGACCAATTCGGCTCGAAAGAAAGGGTATGCTAGACAGAGGTTCAGTCAACGGTATTGAATCAGGCATGGTATCATGCTGCTTGAGACAGCGATATTATAAATAGAAGATAACGTAAGTCGGTTCTAAAAGAAGGTGCTATTCCTAGACAAGAAATTATAACAAGCATCAACCTCTAGCTATAACTTATTTAACAGCTTTAGAACTAGTTCTTGAATCGATGGGTCAGATGAATATGTGGCCAATAATAAGATTGCCCTATTAGTTCACCTTGATAACTTGAATCAGTCATATGAGTTTGTGAACTCACATTTAATCTCTGTCACTGTGTTTTGAGATGACAAATTTTTAAAAAAAACGGTATTAGTACTGCCTTGAAGTTCTTTGTATTGAGCTGAAGGTTCAGCTTCATGAACCCTTCCGGCCGGTTGCTGTTCTTGTGCCTGCGATGATACGCATGTCAATTAAATCGCCTTGTTACAGGCTTTTTGTAAGTTGAGCCATATTGCAATTATATTATACAACATAACAAGTACTTTAAATAAGCTCTTTAGATCATCAAAGCGTCGAACCAATTCAGCTTTTACATTGTTGCTTAATCTTGAATACATGATACGTGTATTAATTAAAGTGACTTTTAAAGCTAGTTGCAGGTACCAAGCACAAGCTGGAATTTTTGCAAGTGGTAATAGCTTCTAAAAACTTAAAACCCTTCCTTTTATGCTCTTCTAGTACACAAGTAATTTATATCTCTTGCAAAGAAGTTGAAGGTCCAAAATGCTGTCCAATTTCTTCTCACCAAAATCACACAATAGGTCCCGTATGAAATTTGCTTTGCACCCTTTGTCTCTCCAACAAACGAGTGCATCACTTAACTCCAGAACACACATAATGAATAGAACATACGATTTGAGCTGTAAACTGAAGGCTTATTTCCTAGTCCAGACCAAGAGAATGAGTGTGCTGGATGGGAGATAGACGTGTTCTTAGATTCCCAAGCTTGAACTGACGCAGCTCATTCTGAAAGAAAGAGTGAACGCCCACTTGAAAACATGATATTTGATGGACACCGAGACAACGATAGTATAGTGGCACCTGAGTATCGGCTTTTCATACCTCTATCTTGCGTAAAACCAGGTAACCAACGCCAGAAACCTCCCCTCCAGAGCCACAAGCATGTTTCAAGGGTTGAACGTTGTGGCCTCCAAATACTTTCACTACATGTAGGACAATCAAGCTGGTTTCAGGCTCTCAGAAAACCTAGCTATGTGATATGTATCCAAAGGTAATGAACTCGGTCAGGATCTGGATAAGTAGTTGTTCTTGTGATGGTGATGATAGCCATATGTCACTTTAGTCCCAGCCCCTTGATGGAATAGACTGTATATCCTCAGAATTCTTGTATCTCTTCTCAACATATCTCCACCAAAAATAAAAGATCTTCCACAATATACAAACTCATTACTGATAACTATGCCCAAGAGCTAAACAACATCACCATGACAAAACAAAGTCTCAGAGCTAGAGTGATTACAATATCCCCAAAACATGATGAATGCAACCAATTCTTTCATCAACAGCACCCCCTACCAAGCCAAACATACGAGTAAATCAAGCTCCAAAGCTGCACCACATACCGACCAAGCGCTTCCAGTATTTCCACAACCAGCTAGGTTAGTCTTCTCTCCCCCTTTTCCAATCTTCAAAATAATCAAACCCCCCTCCTCCCTTACCAAATCTCTACATCCGACAGCTCATCCACCACCATCAATCAGTTGTCAATTTCTATCTCATCATTTCGAAAGCAAACATATCACTTCAGTCACAGTCAGACTATCTTCGACAAGCGTATTGTACCTTTCTATCTACTACGCGAGAACTAGCTTATACCAAGGCAGCTAGCAATTCAGGTGTTTAGAAATGCGTCACCTGCTTGTTTCTTTACTTATATTTATTTTCTACCACAAAACATCGCGTTCCCTGACAAATATGATTACGATATTGATGAAAGGAATTAATAAAGCAAAGGAAAGGAAAGCAAAGCAGACTGGGGAGATGAAAAGAAGAAGATAAACAAGCTACGGGAGGTAGGTATAGTAAGTAGTAGGCAAGGAAATACATTTCCCCATGCCAATATATTAAATCATAACATCTAACATCTAACATTAGCAGGTACATATTTTCGAATCCCAACTAATAGAGGAATGAATGAACGTAGACTTAGATCCAAGCATCTCACCAGCGCTAGGCCATTTTTTTATATTTCCATCTCTTGACCTCTTGCGGATGTTCGGTATTGAGACATCGTACATTCGTTCATTCATTCATTCAGTCACATGGTTAGGTTAGAAACATTATATATATATACATATTCTCAACTCATCATCATCATCATCATCATCATCATCATCATCATCATCATCACGTTCTACATATGATTAAATATTAGAGAAGAGACCTCTGGCATATACGGCTCGGTCAACGGGTTGATGGTATCAGGGTGCTTGTTTGAAGTGATGTATCACGGTGAACAGTCAGAAGGAGGCAAGACATGGAATCAAAAACCCACGCCCATTCCAGCTGAGTTGAAATGAAATGAAATGAAATGAAACAAGATGCTATTATTCAGCTACACGGCACTTGAATCCCCAAAACACCACACATCGTATAGAGGGGAGGCAAGAGAGATTATGTTATGATGCAGAACAGCCAGGCAAAGGAAAAAAAATCTGGTGTTGGAAGTCTATCATTATTGTTTTCCTAGCTAGATGCCATGCCATGCCGCTGCTGCATAATCACGTCGAGCTGGACGGAACGTGAGGTTGATGTGAAAGGGTAATATCATCTGCCGGGCAGCTGTAGACGATGGATTCATTTCCCAAGATTGAGCACGCTCCCGCTTGCTGGATGTACGCATATATGACTTCCGAAATCTCACAAGGGACAGCTAGGGAGAATGGAATGAACATGGACACCTTGATCCGGATCCAGCAACGCACCAGGGAGGGCATATGCACGTCTCAATCTGTAAATGAAAGGAGGAAAAATATATCGAAAGAATGGTAATGCTAAAGCTAGCCCATGATCACCACAGCCAAGCGCTGCAAAGCAGGAAAATGTCCGAACACGATACCACATTGCCAGAAGACGTAGCCATTCACATTCACATTCACATTCAACAACGTTCGAGTCGCCGGTGAGCGCATTCCGCACCCTAGCTACCGGGCCAGATGGGAATCAAATGCAGCGCTCAAAATAAACACAAGCTACCTTTCAATCCATAATCCGAGCACCCAGCAATGGCAGTGTAAATATAGCTCTTTGCTACAAGGGACAGCAAGAAGGAGAAGTCTAGGCATGTAGACCTACAACCACTAATAAGCTTCGACCAGCATGTGATGATATCTCTCTCCGCGAAAGTTTCGAAACAGCCTTCAACACCCCAGGACAGAATATCTAAAACACCTGACAAATGGTTTGAGAAAGGGATGTGCTGTGGTGTATAGGGTAAGAGCGCGCGTAGATGCCGAGTTTCTGGAGGAAAAGCCATAGCTTTCTGTCGGTAGTCTTTAGAGCCGCGTTTCAAGAATGGCATTCCCCCTTTCGGCGACGTTTCACGCCACATTTGCGATGTTGGTTTTTCAAAAAAGGAAGATGATGATGATGATGATGTCAGTTAGTGTTCGGTAGGAGTAGGAATTTGGAATTTGGAATTTGAAGTTTTGGAGCTAGCCAAGTTAGCTATTCAAAACCGATCAGTGCACGCAGTGAATGAATATTCGATCAAAAAGCTGGTATAGCAGTTATCGACTTAGCGCCGCATATCGGTCAGCAAAGCAAAAGAACGATGCATTGACGAACTGGTCCTGTAGATGCCGTCAAGTGACGACAAAGTCCACGGCGGTCAGGATCCCCTCCCAGAGGAGAAATCCCGTCAGCGATTTTTGGACCATGTGTTTGAGGATCTGCAAAACATGATGCGCTACAGGTAGGTAGGTAAGGTAAGTAAGTAGGTGCTGTAGAGTCGTATCTCCCGTCGATACGCTCCTCTTTCTTTCGTGCTGGACCGATACGCCTTTTTCGCTTCTGCACAAAGTAAGGTACCCGAGCACTGCTGCTGCACCCTTCAGGGCCCGGTCTTGTTTCAAAACGAATCTGGCTGTGAAGGGTAGCTATGTCCGATCGTACCTGAGCTAAGTCTCCCGAGAGTGGTTAGGTGCGTGGGATCGCACTGCTTAGTTGGGAAGAAGAGCGACAGCGAAAAGAGCTGTTGCTGATGTGCTCAGACCGTTGGAAAAGTTGGGTTGCTGTATGTTTCAGCTATTTTGCGCAGCGAGAGAGCTTTGTTGTTGGACGATGGATGATGCATAACGGCAGGGAGCCGGATCAGCCCAACCTGGACGGGCGACTGAAGATCTATTTTGAAAACCACGTGGGGAAAGCAAAAGGGCAGGAAAGCAAAGCAAAGCAAAGCAAAGCAAAGCAAAGCAAAGCAAAGCAAAGCAAAGCAAAGCAAAGCAAAGCATCAAATGAATGCATTCACCCAGATCATCCAGCGCTTCATTTTGGCGCGCGAGAAAAAAAAGACAAGAGGATACGATCGTGTCGAGAAATGCATATCACGACGCCTCGTCCTATCCCCGGGTCCTCAACCTCACGCTTTCGCACCGTTTGGCGGTCAGCGAAAAAAACGGCCGCGCTCTTTCCGCCAGGATACCGCTGACGATCCAAGAAGAACATCTGCAGGTCCAGACCTGAGACGCCGGCAGCGCCCAACCACGATTCTGCAAATAAAGAGCAGAGAGGGCTCGCTAACGCGTGATGGAAAGGCAGGGATGCTCGCGCGCATTCGGTCCTGAAACATGACGGGTTGGCGCCAGTGAGGGTTGGACATGACGAGCCAAGTCACTAGAGGCCAGGGGAAATGTATTTCGGGGACGGGGAGATTACGGCGACACGCTTGCGGTACAGAGAGAGCAGAGAGCGAAAGATCTATCCAGTGACTTGAGGGAATGAGATGATGGTAGGACGAAAGAAAGAAAGAAGACACACGAGGGGAGGGTGCAATTGGATTGAAGTGGTTGAATTACATGGAAACGATCAAATCGGAAAAGTAAGCATGACCGAATGAACAAATCACGAACGAGTTATTTTGGTTGATTGAGGATGCGATCGCAAATAGCAAATACGTGTGTAAGCAGCAGCAGCAGCAGCAGTAGCACAGCCATCTCCTCCTCATTCCAAAGTCAGAGGAGAGCAGAAGCAGAGTCCTGGAGGGCGTAATCTCGCTCGGCTCAACTCCAGCAGCAACAGCAGCAGTAGTAGCAGTGCAATTTAACCGTTCCGCTGCAAGCACGCTCATTCATCACACAGCAAATCTCCCCTACTGCTGTTCGGCCGGCGTGTTTACCAAATCATTATTCAACTGTTCATGATTCATTCACCTCCACCCTCAGACCACCGCCCGCTCAAAGGTTCGTCTCGCATCTCTGATCATACGAAAATCCAGCTATGATTGCCGGCTGGTGATTATCAAACACCGCCTATCGATCAACAACATCCCTCCCCCAGCCAGAGATCGTCCCTATGGCATAGATTCTAGAACGTCCTTCTCCCGGCAGGGAATTAGACTTCGCACGTAAAGCAAACGGGATTGCGAGCATTACGATGCTGAACCAGCACCACGCCTTTTTAGGTGGGGAGGTAAATATGGGGTGGGTGGTTATTGCTTGCTAGATGTGGTCCTGCTCCTTGTCCTGTACCTGTTTGATCAGCGGTATCGTGAAACCACGCTGGGCAAAAAAAGATCCGAGAGGGCCCTGCCAAGCTCCAGGAATCCATCTTCAATGCCGCTGCGGGAATCTACGCATGCTGTGCGATCGTCCCGCGAATTGCGCCGTTACTTAGCAGGCTGTTCCTCTCGCGCGCGCGCACACACACGCAGCCTGGAGCTTCCTCGCGTGGTCGCTAGAAGCTACGATAGCTAGCTAGCTACTGTATATGTACCTCAGGTGTTGGCGGCGGGACGGGTGACTGAGATGGTAAGGTACAGTACAGCAGTCCTGTCCGGCGCTACGTAACTTGCGGCAAGGCTGGAATGAATGAATGAATGAATGAATGAATGAATGAATGAATGAATGAGCCCAGCCCGTGGAATGTCACGCGGATTCTGGCTGGAGATGGTACGATAGCATGTTACCGTGGTATGGTTTTACGTGGGACTGCCCACCCTAAGGCATGGGCGGTGGGAGGAGGTTCCTTGTTAGAGGATATGCGCTGTGACTTTGGCTTGCCTGCTGAGGTAGCTTTGAAGGTGAGTTTTGAGGGCTGGACTGAGGTGAGGTGAGGTGTGATGAGTGAACAGTAAGACATGACAAACTACGATCCGAGATTCTGATCCGGATGATTGCCATTGGTAAAGGAGACGAACGGGCGATGTTCACAGCCAAACGCGCATCGAAATGTGAGAGACGAGGCGGGTGAAAGGCGTGAGTTCATGATGTGCGAGGAGTATTACGCGGATGGGAGGCCAAGAAGAGGCTGGTGTTCACGATCGCGGTTGGTGAGTGGACAGACGACCGTGGGTGGGTGGTAATCAACTGATAGGTAAGAAGTTACAACGCATTCGAAGGAATTAGTGTTTTCCAGAATAGCAAAGGGCTGGGGAAAATCTTCATGATCTTTGCAGAAGGTTTCAACGAAAGATGAGCCATGCCGAAGAATGATGATGATGCTGCTGCTGATGATGATGATTTATCACTTGAATCCTGCTGTACTGATATAGAAATCATCTCGGTCATAAAGTCATAATAATGATAATAATAAGACTATTCCCAACCACGTCCCCGCCCGAGATCATCGTAAGGAAACAACCATTCATCATGCAGCAGTCGGCCTCCTCACCCCACAGTACTACCACCCACCCAAATCTGACGCGAAGCGAAGTCTGCTCGCGTCTTCCTCAGCGACGTTTCAGATAAAGAATCACGGCGGGAGAGCAACGACATGGAACCAACCTTTTGCAACCTCGCAGCGGCGCCATCGCAGGACCTTTCTTGCCTTTTGCCTGCAAAGAGCTTCCTGTTTCCAATAACTTGGAAACAGGATCTGGTTGGCCGGGTGGATCGTGACGTTAGTTGCAGGCACATCCTTCGAGGTTATTCCCGGAATTGTGCAGCAGAGGATAATGTTGTTACCCGGCTCCGTGGGCCCAGGAGAGGATTCGTCATGAACCTCTGTAGAGAAAGCATAATTGCTGCTGATATCGCGCTGGCAACGCATAATATACCTCTTCTATTACCTGCTCGGGGATCTAACTGGCTCTCGTAATCACTTCAGGAAGCCCCCCTCATTCTTGTCTGTCCTTCCGTCCTCCGGAATCGCCAATTTTGGGCAATCGAGAGGCTCGTGATTATGCGCGCCACGATGTCGCTCCCATCTGTCAATTTTGTACAAGAGTCGTGCTCATAGCAAATGTGACGATAGCCACCTCCTCTCCACTTTAAAAGGGGGTAAAAGCGAAAGCTTTAGCGATGCCGGTGCGCACAGCTTGGATAGTTGGATAGCTTCTTCCTATTTCCGATGCACGGGATGGGTTGTTGTGATATATATAAAAATAAGTGGTCTGGGCGATGGCTGACCTGGCGGAGATTACGTCTGCAAATTTATTCCGCCAACGGGCTATCCAAGTGCCGTTGGTTGAAGAAGAAGAGGAAGAAAGGAGAAGAAAGACCACAAGACCGCTTGATCGGCAGGATCACGATTGAGAAAGAGTTTCTGCCATGGCGATGAAATGATGCGGTGGGTGGCCTGACGACTGTTGGATGGGGTTGAAGCATTCCACGACTTGGCTCCCCCAGTGACAAGTAGCTGTCACAACGTGCCTCGAAGCAAAAAAGAATAGAAAAGCGCCATCAAATTTAACTTTGGATTCACCGAACCTTAAAGAACGGCCAACTGCTGGGCTGCATCTCGCATCTCGCATCGAGCATGTCTATTTCCGCAGCTTGGCCACGGTTGGTTGCGATGGGAAGCTTTTCTCTCTTCTGCTCCCCTCCCCCCCCCTTCGCCCCACCATTTGTAGTGTTCCGGTGGTGCTTTACACGATGGGTTGGAACATCTCCAGTCCATGCTCGCCCAGTGGGCGCTTGTGGCAGTCGAGCAGCAGCATGGCCGGTCATTGGCGGGGAGGAGGCTGAATGCAGCTTTTATACGATCCCACCGTATCGAATCGTTTGGAGCGCGGCGACACAGGTGGTCTTGGATCTTCAACCGCTGGCGGACAGCGCTGCATTTATTCGAGAAGAGAGCGCGGATAGACAGACAGCTGGACAGCTGGACAGCGAGCGCGACGAAAATAGGTTGAGTGAGTGGGTGGGTGGGCAGATGTCGAGACAGGTAGTTCTTTTTCGTACAAAGCGCTCGTACAAGGCGCATAGAGATTAAAGCATTGCCAGTTAGTTGTCGGTCAGTCAGTCATCCGTCAGTCAGTCAGTCAGTCAGTCTACCAGTTAGTCCATCTACCACCACCAGTGGCCCAGGCTCTCTGATGTTGTTGGTTTATCAGTTTGGGTAAGATTCTCTGGCTCTCCGGCTCTTTGGCTCTTTGGCTCTTTGGCTCTTTGGCTCTTTGGGCTTTCTGACTCTCTGACTTTCTAGCCTGATGTGGCCGGCCGCCCTTCTCCTGTCTATTGCATTGCACAAAGCTCAATGCTGCCGTTCCCTTTTGGCGTTATGATTATTATGATTACGATTATGATTGTGATCCAGAGCCCCGTCCAGTGCAGTGCAGTGCAGTACGCACCGGTAACTAACTCTCCGACCCCCTCGTGCGCTGCAGCGTGTGCCCTGTTGATTCTGCTTTTGCCTTCGTGCTCATCGGCGCATACTCCCTAAACGCCCTAGTATCGGGGGGGGGGGGGGGGACCCCCGCGGTTAGCCCCCCGGTGAATCTCCCCTGTAGTGGCCTTGGTGTTGCCTGTAGTCTAGCAGGGTCAACAGGGTCAACAGGGTCGACAGGGTCAGCCTATCCGCATCGCTGCTCCACGTAGTCCCGTTATCCCCTACTACAGTAACCATCCTCCCCTAACCATCATCCCCTAACCAAACACCCTTATTAACTACTTACTACAGTAAGTAATATGTAGTAGTAATAGTAATAAGTAGTAGGAGTAGTAGTAGTGGTTAGTGGTGGTGATAGTAGTAGTGGTAGTCGTAGTGGTAGTAGTAGTAAAGTAGTAGTACTGTAGTAACTGTTGCCGCACCGCCGCCCATCTATTATTCTCTCTTGTCTTTTCCCCCCCTGCCACCCTCTTCTCTCCCTCTCCCCCCCCCCAGTCTCTAATAAGGACTGAGCGTC
>Ga0247810_10000664_pt1 | contig 31284 bp, 28 predicted proteins | sample UWRJL119311C1_FD_179918 | JGI IMG/M metagenome (GOLD analysis project Ga0247810, IMG submission 179918) | Plant litter microbial communities from Arlington Agricultural Research Station in Wisconsin, United States - UWRJ-L119-311C-1 | ecosystem: Environmental > Terrestrial > Plant litter >... | reverse complement strand
TTATGGATTTTCTCAATTGGTGTGTTTGTCATTGCCTGGATCGGGCAGTTTTACGGACATAATATTGAAGGAAAAAAACCCTCTTTTCTAAAAGACATTCAATTTTTAATGATTGGACCGGCGTGGGTAGTGGAGAATTTGTTTTCTAAGAAATAATACTGACCAATAAACATTTAATATTTCGCGATGGAATTTATATCAATATATTCTAAAGAGCAATATGAACTCGTAAAAGAATCAAGGGAAATTTTATTCGAATTTTGCAAAAGAATCTCATCGGAAGATTTCGTTAACCAAAATACTTCATTTGGTCGAGGAGGAAGTATTAGAAATTTATTAGTTCATATTGTAAACACTTACGAATATTGGATAGCAAGTATTTCTTTGAAAAAAAATATAAGCTATGCTGAATATGAAAACTTCAAAACATTACAAGACGTCATTATATTATTTAATGCTGTAGATGATTATATGCTTAAATTCATTTCAGAAATGGATTATTTTAAAAACGAGATACCATACGAAATACAAAATATCAAAAATTCAGCAAACCCGTTCAGGCTTTTTACTCATGTAATTACTCATGAATACCACCACAAAGGGCAAATTTTATCTTTAAGCAGGCATTTAGGATACATTCCTGTTGATACTGACATCATGAGATAATCATCATCCAAAAAATCATTCACAATGAAAATAAACAATAAGGAAATCAAAATCGAAAGTTATGATATTTTCACCTACAGAAGAATTCGGCGTACAATTGGTTATTTGGGAATAAGTCTGCCAATATTATTGATGGCTTTATCTCTCATTTCTTTTTTTCAAACCCCTGTCCAATCTTCGATAAGTCATTATTATTACACTAATCTACGTGAAATTTTTACCGGGGCTTTATGCGCAGTAGGTTTATTCCTGATTTGCTATAAAGGTCATGGCAATATTTCAATTTGGAAAAATGACAACCTGTTGACTAATATTTCCGGAATTATGGCTTTGGGTGTAGCATTGATTCCAACCAATCCTGATGTTGTATCTGACAAAATGTATACGCTGATTCCGCTTACAGAAAATTGGATTGGCTGGCTTCATTATGCATTTGCAGCTTTTTTGTTTTTGATATTTTCTTTATTAGCTATCAATGTCTTTACAATTGGTCAGGAAAATGATACCCGAACACCAAAAAGTATTATGAATGAAAATAATATTTACCGATTGTGTGGTTATTCCATATTAATTTTTATAATTATGGTTCCTGTAGCGGGACAGCTAAAACTGTTTCCATATTCAACTTTGGTCTTTGAATCCCTTTCACTTTTTGCTTTTGGAATAGCCTGGCTAATAAAAGGTCGTGCATTAGGTGACAAAGGCATCATTGGCCAGAAACTTTATCAGGAGAACAATCCTGTTGATACTGAAAAGGTTTTTGAAGAATAAATAGCTTTTTGAAACCAAAAGCCCTAGCCCAGACAGAAGCGGCATCCTTTGTTTGCCTTCTTTAGGCAAGCAAAGATATAGCGGATGGCTGGAATAGCTTCAAATAAAATAATATTAAACTCGTTTCTGCATTAATCAATCAAATTTCCGACCAATAAGTTGCGATAAAAAAAGACCACATCTTATAAAAAATAATTATACCTTAGTAATTACAAAACATAACTTAGCAAATTTGTAAAGTATATTTAAAATATAAATTCATAAACAGAAAGTATAAAAAATGAGAAAAACAGCCATTATTGCATTACTAGGGATCGTATTATTTTCTTGTAAAAATGAAAAAAAAGTCGAAACTGCTGAACAAAATATAGATTCAACTCAAACAGAAGTTACGAATAAAGAATCCACATCGAATGAAATAAATTGGGAGGAAACGCCCGATTTGAAAAATATTGGAAATTTTCCGTTTATAACTGCTCCAACAGGACTAGAAATTAGCCATGAGAAAGATGGTGTTTCAGAATTTTTTGATTATGAAACAATGCAAAACTATATTGGCAGTACTGTTTATACAACTGAGGGTAAATTAGGAATTTTAGTTTTTGAAGGTGAAGGCGATAAAGATTTTAATCAAAAGCTTTTTGATAAAAGTATTTATGACTATTTGGACAAAATTGGTGCAAAAAAAATATATCAGGGAAATTTTCCAGATGATGAAACCGAAAGGACAAAACTGGAAAAAAATATGTGGAGTGGAAAACACGGCACCAGAGGACTTTTGAGAGAAAGTGATTCGCCATTTGCTGTATATGCCTTTAAAAACAATGGGGAAAAATACATAGCAAACATTCAATCCAATTCGGCACAAGGAAATGTTTTTATAATGGAACTTAAAGATTTTGTGCAAACCATAGAAAAATATTCAGCGGCACAAATGAAAACTGACATTGACAAAACAGGAAAAGCTGTTTTGCATATCAATTTTGATACCGACAAAGCCACTTTACAACCTGACGGACAAAAAGCTGTAGATGAAATTTTCACGTTACTCAGTGCAAATCCAGAACTAAAACTATCAATTGAAGGCCATACTGACAACTCCGGCAATGCTGTACGAAACAAACAGCTTTCAAACGAAAGAGCCAATACAGTAATGTATGCTTTGGCAGGAAAAGGAATTGACATAAAAAGATTGAAAGCATCAGGATTTGGTGCTGAAAAACCTTTAAAAACTAATAATACCGAAGAGAATAAAGCAGAAAACCGAAGAGTAGAATTAGTCAAAATCTAGCAAATATTAGAATTAAAAAAAACCTATTTCGAGATGAAATAGGTTTTTTTTGTGACCGCGACAGGGTTCGAACCTGCAACCCTCAGAGTCGAAATCTGATATTCTATCCAGTTGAACTACGCAGTCAAAACTTGAAATTTCAATTTTATTAATTCTAAATTCCAACCTTAAATTGGAATTTGGAATTTCTTTTTTGGAATTTTATTAAACTAATAATTTCTTTACAATTGCAGAAATGGTTTTTCCTTCAGCAGTTCCTCCTAATTGTGCAGAAGCCAATCCCATAACTTTACCCATTGATGCAATCCCTGCAGCTCCTGTTTCAGCAATGATTTTTGCTACTACAGCTTCTACTTCTTCTTCACTTAATTGTGCAGGTAAAAATTTCTCGATTACTGCCACCTGAGCCAATTCTGGTTCAGCTAAATCAGGACGATTCTGTTCCGTAAAAATTCTTGCGCTTTCCTTACGCGTTTTTACTAATCTTTGAAGTAATTTAACTTCATCATCTTCTGTTAATTCTTCTTTAGAACCAGAAGCTGTTGCAGCCAATAACATTTCAGATTTAATGGCTCTTAATGCTTCTAACGCTACTGTATCTTTTGCTCTCATGGCGGTTTTTATTTCGTCCATGATTTGTGTTTGTAAACTCATTTTGTTTTTATTTAAATAAGCAATGCTTATAAATTATATTTTTTGAAAAAGTTCAATCTTTGAGAATCAATAAATAATGTTAATCTCAAAAGATAATCAAATTTCTAAATTCTGTGCGAAGATAAAAAAAATAACCCGAAAATTAAATCCAATTTTCGGGTTATCCTAATTATTATGAATGCAAATTAATCTACGTTGTCGTGCAAAAATGAATTGTTTGAACGCAATTGCAAATCGTTGTTACTATCTGTTCCAACTGAGATTCTTGAATTAGTGTTATTGGACTGTGAATTAGACAAATCGATTCCTAATCTTTTATAAGCAGGCTCTTTTTCAAGCTCGTCAATTCTGGAAACATTGTTATGAAATTTATAATTAAATTCTTTTAGTTTCTTTCTTCTTTCTTCTGCTCTTAAACGTAATGTTTCCTCGATTGTCAATTCCATTGGAGAAACCTCTGAAGTTGTTGTAAAATCCGCTTGGCTTGCAAAATCAACTTTTGGTTTCAAAGTAATATTTAATTCCTCAGGAACTACATTTTCTATCACTTTTTCAACTGGTTTTGATCCGATTAAATCATTCTCAACTTCCATATATTCTTCAAGAGAATATTTGATAATTCCGTTTTCAGAAAGCTCAGTAACCGGTACAAATGAAACAGGCTCGTTTACTTTTATATTACGAGTCTCGTTTGTCAATTCAAATAAAATTTTATTATCCTCAACAACCGGCTCTTTTTTTACTTCTGGCTCAGCTCTAAAAAGAGGTAAATCAAAAGAAAAAGTAGTCTGTTCTTCTCTTTCAAAAACTCTTTGCTCAACCTGTTTTATTTCCTGAAAAGATTGCACTTCAGGAGTCGAAATAGTAAAATCAATATCTGTGATTGGCGAAACGATTTCAAAAGTCACATCAAGATTTTTTATAAACTCAGACATCACCACTAACTCTTCCTTGTTGATACTTGGAGCAACTGTAACGGGAGCAACAGGAGTTACTGGAACTGCTTGAGAAATTGTATCAGCAAAAGGTGCATCTTCCATTAAATCAAAAACAATTTTCGCTTCTGGTTTTGCTGTAGATGTCTCAGCATTTAAATCAAAAGAAGTAACCGATCTGTTTGTTAGATTATGAACACTTCTTTGCTCATCTTCTAATGTATGAATGATTTTTTTAGGTTCTGTATTAACAATTTCATTTTGTTGTTCAACATCAAAACCAGTAGCAATTATAGTTACTGCAATAGCTTCACCAAGAGTTTCGTCTTCACCAACTCCCATGATAATATTAGCATTATAACCTGCTTCTGCCTGAATATGATCATTGATCTCTCCAATTTCATCCAGTGTTATTTCGTTTGATCCAGAAACGATAAGCAACAATACGTTTTTGGCTCCTGTAATTTTATTATCATTTAACAACGGAGAATCCAATGCTGTAACAATAGCCTCTTTAGCTCTGTTTTCACCTGATGCAACTGAAGACCCCATGATAGCTGTTCCACTGTTTGACAAAACAGTTTTAGCATCACGTAAATCGATATTTTGAGTATAGTGGTGCGTAATTACTTCGGCAATACCTCTTGAGGCAGTTGCTAAAACTTCATCAGCTTTAGAGAATCCAGCTTTAAAACCAAGATTTCCGTATACTTCTCTTAATTTATTATTATTGATTACAATTAATGAATCAACTTGTTTGCGTAATTTTTCAATTCCTAAAAGTGCTTGTTCCTGACGCACTTTCCCTTCAAACTGAAAAGGAATAGTCACAATTCCCACTGTCAGAATCTCTCTTTCTTTTGCTAATTGTGCAATTACTGGAGCTGCTCCGGTTCCTGTTCCACCACCCATACCAGCAGTAATAAATACCATCTTAGTACCACGGTCTAACATTTTTTCGATATCAGCAATGCTCTCAATAGCAGATTGCTGACCTACATCAGGATTTGCTCCTGCTCCAAGACCTTCTGTCAAATTCATACCTAACTGAATTTTGTTAGGAACAGAACTGTTTTGCAATGCTTGCGAATCGGTATTACAAACAATAAAATCTACGCCTTTAATACCTTGCTTAAACATGTGGTTGATAGCATTACTACCACCTCCACCTACACCTATTACTTTTATTACATTTGATTGATTCTTTGGTAAATCAAATGAAATACTTCCAAATTCTGAGTTGCTCATCATCTTTTTGGTTTTGAAATTCTTATTTAATACATTTTTTACTTCTTGACTTGGGGCCAATAGTAATTTCCTTTTCTCTTATTCTTTTATTCTGCGTTGTCTAAAAAATCTTTGATTTTATCGACATATCTATCAAAAAATGATCTTCTGATTTTAGTTTCTGTAGATTCTTCTTTTACAAGATTGTTTCTAACATCTCTTGGCTGTTCAAAAGTTTCTACTCTTTCAACGTAGTTTTCTTCAACTTCGTATCGTTGTTGTATTGGTTCCTGCACTTGTGCAGAAACATTTCTGTATACTACTTTTGGCTGCTCATTTACAAGTTCCATTCTAACAGCACTTTGGGTGCTATTTTCTATACTGTTCATCACCAATCCAACTGCAGTTGCAAATAATGGACTGGAAATTTCTTCGCTTGAATTACCTGCCAAATGCTCGTTTGGATATCCAATTCTGGTATCCATACCCGTGATATATTCAACTAATTGCTTAATATGTTTTAATTGAGCTCCTCCACCTGTAAGAACAATTCCGGCAATTAATTTTTTACGTGGATCTTCATGTCCGTACGCTTTGATTTCAGCAAAAACCTGTTCAATAATTTCCACTACACGTGCGTGGATAATTTTAGATAGATTTTTAAGCGAAATCTCTTTTGGCTCTCTTCCTCTTAAACCAGGGATAGAAACAATTTCGTTGTCTTTATTTTCTCCCGGCCAGGCAGATCCAAATTTTATTTTTAAAAGTTCAGCCTGTTTTTCAATAATAGAACATCCTTCTTTAATATCTTCTGTAATTACATTTCCTCCGAAAGGAATTACAGCAGTATGACGAATGATTCCATCTTTAAAAATAGCCAAATCTGTTGTTCCACCACCGATATCGATAAGTGCAACACCTGCTTCTTTTTCTTCCTGACTTAAAACAGCATCAGCAGAAGCCAATGGTTCTAAAGTCAATCCTGATAATTCAATTCCTGAGCTCTGAATACATCTTCCAACATTTCTGATAGAAGAAGCCTGTCCAACAACTACGTGAAAACTAGATTCTAATCTACCACCGTACATTCCGATTGGTTCTTTTATTTCGGATTGACCATCGATTTTAAATTCTTGTGGCAAAACATGAATAATTTCTTCTCCCGGTAACATAGCCAGTTTATTTACCTGGTCAATTAAAAGCTGAATATCATTTTCACCAATTACTTCTTCCGGATTACTACGGCTGATGTAATCTGTATGCTGTATACTTCTGATGTGCTGTCCGGCGATACCCACAACTACATCCTTAATTTTGTAACCTGAATTGTTCTCTGCTTCCAGAATAGCTTGCTGAATAGATTGAATGGTTTGCGTAATATTATTTACAACCCCTCTCGCAACACCCAAACTTTTGGATTTCCCAATACCCAAAATTTCCAGTTTACCATACTCATTTTTCTTGCCTATCATGGCAACTATCTTTGTGGTTCCAATATCTAGACCTACTGCAATGTTATCTTTTTCCATTTTCTATTATTTTGTGCAAACTACTTGTTCCGTAAACCTGAGATCAATTTTATTGTATTTATATAACGAACTGTCTAAAACTGCTTTTTGAAAAAAGGCTTTATAATTCCTGAATTTCTCATCCACATTCATCGTCCTTCCAAAATCGATGAAGTAATTATAATTTCTATTAAACATTTTTAAGCTACCATTAGGCATAATTTCTATTGCAATGATGTTTTTTTTCAAAAACGCATCGTCATAAATTGTGCGAAATAGGGCAGCTAAATCTTCGTTATTTTTTTTATTTATTGTCCCCGAAACAAGAGGAACCCGCGCTGTAAAATTGTCTGATAAAGGCATTTTATTTCCTTCATAGTCAATATAGAAAGAGCTTGCACCATCATAAACTCTTACTATTGGTGTCCTCTGTTTTACCCGCGCTTTGAGAACTCCATCGATACTTACAAAAACATCTGATTTTTCAATCATCTCTTGCGTATCCAGGCTTTTTTCTATTTTATTCAAATCTAACTCATCTTTTCGGATACTGGAAGCGTCTCTTTTATTTTCTATCAACAATTTATTAACCGTTTCCGGCTTCACGAAAAGCGTATTATCTCCTACAAAAACAACCATAGATTTTTTCAATTTTCGGTCTCCATTTCGATGCTGCGCAAACGAATACAAAAACAGAACAAGCCCAAAAATGAGAATCAATCGAATATTTGTCCAATTAAATATTTTCATTTAGCATTTTTTTAATTGACGGAACCATTTCTCCAATATCACCAGCTCCTATTGTTACAATTATTGGCGCATTACTGGCTTTAATCTGCGCTAATAAATCATTTTTTGCAACAATTTTTTTGTTCGAATTTGTCATTTTTGCCAACAGCCATTCTGATGTAATTCCTTCCATCGGTAATTCGCGTGCCGGATAAATATCCATCAAAAATACTTCATCAAAAGCCGATAAACTTTCGGCAAATCCATCAGCAAAATCCCTTGTTCTGCTAAATAAATGCGGCTGAAAAATCGCTAATACTTTTCGTCCCGGATACAACTCTGTAACCGCTTGATGTACAGCATTTATTTCTGTTGGATGATGTGCATAATCATCAATATAAACTAAATTTTCAGACTTAATCTGGTATGAAAAACGTCTTCTGATTCCATTAAACGAGGCAAGTGCTTTTGCAATAGAATCTGTTGATGTTCCAAAAGTTTTAGACATTGCAATAGCCATCAATGCATTCATTAAATTATGCTTTCCTGGCAATCCAAAACGTAAATCTTTCATAATTTCTGATGGCGTCTGAACATCAAAAACATAATTTCCATTTTCTATTCTAACATTAAAAGCTTTATATACAGCATCTTCGTTAATAGCACATTGCACTCCATCAAGAGGCAATTCTTTGGTTACAAAGAGATTACTTTTATCTTCAACTTTAGAAGCAAATTCCACAAACGAAGCTTCAATCGCATCACTCGTTCCATAAATATCCAAATGGTCTGCATCCATAGATGTCACACAGGCAATATTTGGATGCAAATGTAAAAACGATCTGTCAAATTCATCTGCTTCAACAACTGTTACGGTTTTTCCGCTTCCAATTAAATTAGAATTGTAATTTTCTACAATTCCTCCCACAAAAGCAGTAACATCCGCTCCGCTTTCATGTAATATATGTCCTAAAATACTTGAAGTTGTTGTTTTTCCATGCGTTCCGGCAACCGCAAAACAAAAGGTGTCTTTTGTGATGATCCCTAAAACTTCAGCACGCTTTTTAACTTGGTATTGTCTTTCAATAAAATAATGCCATTCTGAATGTGTTGAAGGAACCGCTGGTGTAAAAATCACCAATGTATTTTCTACAAAATAATCTTTAGGAATTAAACTAATATTATCCTCAAAATGAATATCAATACCGCTTTCAATCAATTCATTTGTAAGCATTGAAGGTGTTTTGTCATATCCTGAAACCTGTTTTCCAATGTATTTGAAATAACGAGCCAGAGCACTCATACCGATTCCTCCGATACCAATAAAATAAACGTTTTGTATTTGATTTAAATTCATTTAATTTCTAATTTTGAGCTACTTACAGGTTTAATTTATTTATATAAAAAACTAGTACTTAAGCCTTTGTATTTTTCTTATTTTAATAACTCAAAACGCTTAAAAATAGCGTTCTAATTTTTTAATTGTGTTCTATAATTTTCTTTAAAAGTTATATTATAACAACTTTTTAATTTCATCCACAATAACTTTTACAGCATTTGGTCTGGCCAATTTTTTAATGTTTTCGCTTAATTGATTTTGTTTTCCAATATCTTTCAATAATGCTTCAAAAACCAACGAAAATTCTGTATCCAATTCTGATTCTTTCAATAAAATAGCACCTTTAGCATTGACAATTGCCTGTGCATTTTTAGTCTGATGATCTTCTGCTACATTTGGAGAAGGAATAAAAATTACTGGTTTACCAACAATACATAATTCCGAAACTGATGACGCACCTGCTCTTGATATAATAATATCAGCCGCAGCATATACAAAATCCATTCTTTCAATAAAATCAACCACTCTTACGCTTTGTTGATTGTGCTTTTTATAGTCTTCAAAATATAATTTACCGCATTGCCAAATTACCTGAACATCTTGTGAAAGAAAATTTTGCAATTCTTTTTCGATTAATTGATTCACTCTTCTGGCGCCTAAACTTCCACCTAAAACCAATACTGTTTTTTTATTCGGATCTAAACCATAAAAAGTGATTGCTTCGGCTCTTTTACTATCAATATCAATTAAATCCTGACGAACCGGATTTCCAGTTAAGACAATTTTCTCTTTTGGAAAAAAACGTTCTAAATTCTCGTATGCCACACAAATTGCATTTGCTTTTTTGCTCAACAATTTATTTGTAATTCCGGGAAAAGAATTCTGTTCCTGAATAACCGTTGGTATTCCCGCCGAACCCGCTGCCTGCAATAAAGGTCCGCTGGCGAAACCACCCGTTCCAATTACTACATTTGGCTTAAATTGTTTGATAATTCTTCTGGATTCTAACAAACTCGTTGCTAGTTTTAAAGGAAACATCAAATTTTGCAATGTCAATTTTCTTTGCAAACCTGCAATCCAAAGCCCTTTTATTTCGTAACCTGCCTGAGGGACTTTTTGCATTTCCATTTTATCTTTGGCACCAACAAAAAGAAATTCAGCATCAGGAAATTGTGCTTTTAATTCATTTGCAATCGCAATCGCAGGATAAATATGCCCTCCTGTTCCGCCACCGCTTAATATGAATTTATAATTTGTCATTTTTTAAAAGTTTTAACGCTTTAAAAACTATTTTCTATTCTATTTTATTTATTTAATACTGCATTCATCGGATTTCTGGAATTATCCTCTATTGAATACATTCCTTCTTCTTCATATATCTCATCCGCTGGTAAATCTTCTTCTGATAATTCTTTATCAATTAACCTTTGAAGCGCTTCTTTTCTTCTTTCTTTTTCCTGTTGTTCTGCTACAATTTCTTCATCTTTCTTAGTTACGCTAATGATAATTCCAAGAGAGAAACAAGTCATCCAAATCGAACTACCTCCACTACTGATCAGCGGAAGAGTTTGTCCTGTTACCGGTAATAATTCAACGGCAACAGCCATATTAATCATCGCCTGAAATATCATTGGAAAACCGAGTCCGACGACGACTAACTTACCAAATAAGGTTGTTGCTTTATGTGATGCAATTACAAATCGGAACAATAATAATAAGTACAAAACCAATATTGAAACTCCCCCAACTAAACCATATTCTTCAACAACAATTGCATAGATAAAATCGGAAGACGATTGTGGTAAAAAGTTTTTCTGAACACTTTTTCCCGGACCTAATCCTCCTAATCTTCCTGATGCAATCGCAATTTTTGCTTTTTCAATTTGATAATCATCTTCATCAGGTTTATCTGTGGTAAAGTTTTCGATACGACTTCCCCAGGTTCCAACCCTGCTAAAAAATCTCGAATCCGGAAATGCTTTTGCCACTAATAAAAAGAACATTAGCATTGCAACACCGGAACCAATAATAAAACCAATATATTTTAATGGATATTTACCAATAAAAGTCAGCATAATTACCATAGAAAAAATCAACGCTGTAGTCGAAAAGTTGGCTGGTAAAATAAGTGCCAATGTGATAAAAACCGGTAACCAAAGCTGTATTAATGAAACCTGAAAAGGTTCATTTTCTCCTTTAGTTTTAGACAAATAACGCGCCACAAAAATAAAGAGAACAATAGAGGCTAAAGTTGAAGTCTGAAATGTGATCCCAATAAAAGGTACCTGAATCCAACGACTCGCATTTGCTCCGGCAATCACGGTTCCTTTTAACAACGTATAAAGCAACAAAAACCAGACAACAGGCAAAGCAATTTTTGAAATAGCCCTGAAATAATGGTATGGTACTTTATGCACCCAATAAATAATCAAAAATCCAATACAAATATGAGCCAGATGTTTTACCAAATACCCTAAAGTATTTCCGGTTCCATGACCGATGTAAGCCAAATTACTACTTGCACTAAAAACAGGCATAAACGAAAACAGTGCTAATAAAGCCACAAATGACCATATTACCCTGTCTCCTTTTAATTTGTTTACTAACTCCTTCATTGTTTTTAGTTTCAGGTTTTTCTTGTTTCAGGTTCAAAGTTCCTCTTAACGTGAAACTTAAAAGCTAAACAATATTTTTTTACAAGTTGTGAACAGCTTGTTTGAATTGTTTTCCTCTGTCTTCATAATTTTCGAATAAATCGAAACTTGCGCAGGCGGGAGACAACAATACTGTATCCCCTTTTTCAGTTAAACGCTGTGCTGTTTTTACGGCGTCACTCATGTTATTTACTTCAACCATAATATCAACTACATTGCCAAAAGCCTCAATAATTTTTCGATTATCAACCCCAAGACAAATTATTGCCTTTACTTTTTCGCGCACTAACGACATCAATTCGTTGTAATCATTTCCTTTATCAACACCACCCACAATCCAAACTGTTGGAACATTCATACTGTCCAAAGCAAAAAAAGTAGCGTTTACATTTGTTGCTTTTGAATCGTTGATGTATTGTACATTCTGAATTTTCAATACTTTTTCTAAACGGTGTTCAACACCCTGAAAATTTGATAAACTTTCTCGAATTGTTGCTTTTCTAATTTGCATCAACTTTGCTACAGAGCTTGCTGCCATTGCATTTTTCATATTATGTTTCCCTTCTAACGCAATGTATTCTGTTTCCATTGTAAACTCTTCGTTGTTGATGTTTATTTCCATTTTGTTATTTTTTATGTAAGCTCCTTCACTGAATTCTTTGGATAATGAAAAAGGAATTAATTTTGCTTTTGTTTTATTATTTTTCAACCATTCTGAAATTGCTTCATCATCTGCATCATAAATCAGATAATCGCTTTCCGTTTGATTCATTGTTATTCTAAACTTCGAGTCGATATAATTTTGATACTTATAATCATATCGGTCTAAATGATCAGGACTGATATTAGTTATGATTGCAATATCTGGCCTGTATTCTATGATCCCGTCAAGCTGAAAACTGCTCAATTCAAGAACGTATGCATCGTATTTATTCTCGGCTACCTGCCAGGCAAAACTTTTTCCGATGTTCCCTCCTAATCCAACATTTAGCCCAGCTGATTTTAATAAATGATGGGTTAACATTGTTGTGGTCGTTTTACCGTTACTACCCGTAATTCCAATTGTTAAAGCTTCCGTGAAAGGTTTCGCAAATTCAATTTCCGAAATCACTTTAATTCCTGCTGCAAAAAGCTTTTTTACGATGGGAGATTTCTCCGGAATTCCGGGACTTTTCATGACGACATCGGCATTTAAAATCAGGTCTTCTGTATGTTGTTCCTCTTCCCAGGCAATTTGATTAATTATAAGAACTTCTTTATAGCTTTCTTTTATCTTTCCAAAATCAGATACAAAAACATCGTATCCTTTTTTCTTCCCGAGAATAGCGGTACCTACACCACTTTCTCCTCCACCTAAAACTACCAATCTCATCTATCTTAATTTTAAAGTAACGATTGATAATATGGCTAACATGATGGCAACAATCCAAAATCTGGTTACAATTTTACTCTCGTGATAACCCTTTTTCTGATAATGATGATGCAGTGGAGACATCAGAAAAATTCTTCGACCTTCGCCAAAACGTTTTTTTGTATATTTAAAATAAGCTACCTGAATAATTACTGAAGCACTTTCTGCAAGGAAAATTCCACAGAATAAAACAATCAATATTTCTTTACGAACAGCAATTGCTAAAACTGCGATAATTCCACCAATGGTCAAACTTCCTGTATCTCCCATGAAAACAGATGCAGGATAGGAATTGTACCAAAGAAAACCGATCAAAGCACCCACAAAAGCGGAGATAAAAACTGTCATTTCTCCGGAATTAGGGATGTACATAATATTAAGATAATTGGAAAAAATAATATTTCCGGAAACAAACGTAAATATACCAAGTGCCAAAACTGATATCGCCGAGGTTCCTGCGGCGAGACCATCAATACCATCAGTTAGATTAGCTCCGTTAGAAACGGCAGTGATGATAAAAATAACAACCGGAATGAAAATCAACCAAGCCCATTTTTCATATCCTTCCCCTGTCCAGGCTAACAACTCAGCATAATCAAACTCATTGTTTTTTACAAAAGGAATTGTTGTTGCAGTTGATTTTTCTTCAATTGGAACAGGCAAAACAACCGTTGTCGTTGCAGATTTAAAACTTTCGCTGTAGCCAGTATCTGTTCTAACTGTAACAGCAGGATTAAAATAAAGCACCAAACCAACGATTAATCCCAAACCAACTTGTCCAATAACTTTAAATTTCCCTTTAAGTCCTTCTTTATCTTTTTTGAAAATTTTAATATAATCATCCACAAAGCCAATTGTACCCATCCAAAGTGTAGTAACAATAAGCAATACAATGTAAATATTATGCAAACGTGCAAATAACAAAACCGGTATTAAGGTTGCAAAAATGATAATCAGCCCTCCCATTGTTGGAGTACCCGCTTTTTCATTTTGACCTGCAAGTCCCAACTCACGAACGGTTTCTCCAACTTGTTGATTACGCAAAAAGTTGATTACCCGCTTTCCATAAATTGTTGATAAAAGCAACGAAAGCAGTAAAGCTAAAGCTGACCTGAAAGTAATGTATTGAAAAACTCCAGTTCCGGGAATATCCAGTGTTTTGTTTAAATATTCAAATAAATAGTATAGCATATATCTTTATTTTAAATTCCAATTTGAAATTTGCATTTTGTTATTTTCCTAGTTGTTCTAAAATTTCTTTGACAGTTTCCATATCATCAAAATGATAGCGAACGCCATTTACTTCCTGATACGTTTCATGTCCTTTACCGGCAATCAAAATAATATCATTAGGCTGAGCCAATTGACAAGCAGTTTTTATAGCCTGCTTTCTGTCTGTAATTCTCAGGATTTTTTTATAATTCTGAGGCTCTACCCCTTTTTCCATTTCATCTAAAATTACTTCAGGATCTTCATTTCTGGGATTATCAGAAGTCAAAATAGCCTTATCACTTAAATTTGTAGCAATTTGTGCCATTATTGGTCTTTTCGTTTTATCCCTGTTTCCGCCACAGCCCACAACAGTAATCAATTGCTCATTTTTCGTCCTGATGTCATCAATTGTTTTTAAAACATTATCCAAAGCATCCGGTGTATGTGCATAATCAACAATGGCTGTGATACTTCCTTTCGAAATGATATATTGAAAACGACCCGAAACACTTTCTAAATCAGACAGTAAACGTAACGCTTCAAGACTATCTATACCTAACTCTATAGCAGTGCCGTAGATAGCTAATATATTGTAGGCATTAAATGTCCCAATTAGCTTTACCCAAACTTCACTATCGTTTACTTTTAACAACAATCCCGACAGTTGGCTTTCTAAAATCTGAGCCTTAAAATCTGCGTACGTTTTTAAGGCATACGTAAATTTTCTGGCCACTGTATTTTGCAACATTACCGTTCCGTTTTTATCATCAATGTTTGATAAAGCGAAAGCTGTTTTTGGCAATGAATCAAAAAAAGATTTTTTTACATCTCTATATTCTGCAAAAGTTGGATGATAATCTAAATGATCGTGAGAAAGGTTTGTGAAAATTCCACCCACAAAATGCAATGCTTCTGTTCTTTTTTGATGAATTCCGTGCGAACTCACTTCCATAAAACAATGTGTTACGCCAGTCTCAATCATTTCATTCAAATAATGATTAATTGTAATGGAGTCCGGAGTTGTATGTGTAGCTTTATATTCGGTTTCATCAACCATGATTTTTACCGTCGATAATAAACCAACTTTAAAACCTGCTTTTTGAAAGAGCTGAAACAATAAAGAGGCAATCGTCGTTTTACCGTTTGTACCTGTTACACCAACTAGTTTTAATTTCTCAGAAGGATTTCCGAAATAATTAGCTGCCATAAAAGCCAAAGCCGTATTTGTGTCTTTTACTTTTATGTATGTAATTCCCTTTTCAATATTTTCAGGCAACGTATCGCAAATAATTGCAGTTGCCCCAAGCTGAATTGCTTTTTCTATATAATCATGACCATCAGAAAGCGATCCGCGAATAGCTATAAAAACATCATTTTCTTCAATTTTTCTTGAATCAAAATCAATCTTATGAATAGCAATCTCTGTTGAACCTGTTACGGATTCAATTGCTACTTTATATAATATGTCTTTCAGTATTTTCACGATAATTCTAATACTATAGTTGTGTTTTTACTAATATTTTGTCCAGCTTGCAAAGACTGTTTTTTTACTTTCCCTACTCCGTTTACTTTTACTTTCAAACCTAAATTTTCAAGTAAAGCAATGGCATCCATTCCGGGCATTCCTTTTAAATCCGGAATTTGATTTAATTTTTTATTCGCTTCAACCACATAATATTTATCATAACTGGAGTCCTGTTTTGGAATTCTAGAATCCAGTTTTTTAATCTTATTGGTCGAAGGCGCATCTGTAAAAATCTTTTGGGCGATTCTTTTAAAAACCGGCCCTGCAACATCTGCTCCATAATAATTGTTTTTGGATGTATTAGGCTTATGTACTACCACAATACAAGAATATTTAGGATGATCTGCCGGAAAATAACCAACAAAAGAAGAGGCATAATATAATGCTGACTTTCCTTCTTTGCCTCCATAATTCATCTGAGCCGTCCCTGTTTTTCCTGCCATTGGAAAATCTTTGGAATATAGTTTTGATCCTGTTCCTTTTTTAACCACATTCGCCAATACTGCTTTTAGTTTTTTTATGGTTTCAGGAGAACAAACTCTTGGATTTATAACTTCCACATCAAACTTTTTTATCGTTTTATTCCACTCTTTAATTTCTGATACAAATTGTGGTTTTACCATTACCCCATTATTGGCAACTGAATTATAAAATGCCAATGTCTGCATTGGTGTAACCGAAACTTCGTATCCCATTGCCATCCACGGAAGTGAAATTCCCGACCAGCTTTTATCTCCCGGATGCGGAATTCTTGCTCGTCCTTCTCCTTTAAAATGTAATCCTAATGTTTTATTCAATCCAAAACTTCTAATGTGATCTACAAATTTTGACGGATTGCTTTTGTAATTGTCATAAACAGCCTGAGCCATAACTGTATTTGATGAAAGTTCAAATCCACGAGCTAATGAAACTTTTCCGTAACCTCCCTCATGCGAATCACGAACAGAGCGACCATAATATTTTACTACTCCGTTATGAGTGTTAAAAACTGTACTTGTATCAGCTACTTTATCCTCTAAAATTGCCATTAAGTCAACCAATTTAAAAGTCGACCCCGGTTCATGAGATTCTGCTACTGCATAGTTTGTAGTTTCAGTATACGATCCATCTTCTCCTCTACCTAAATTCGAAATCGCTTTTACATGACCTGTTTCTGTTTCCATCACCACCACACAACCGTGATCAGCTCCATAATCTTCTAATTGCTTCAATAAGGCGTGGTGTGCAATATCCTGAATAAAAACATCTATTGTTGAGATAACATCATAGCCATCTACAGGATCTACTTCATTTAAATCGCGAATAGGTTTCCATTGTCCTTTTGCAATTTTTTGTTTTAAAATCTTCCCGTCTTTTCCGTTCAGATAGCTTTTAAAGGCCCATTCGATTCCTTTTCCAACCTCAACACCTGTTGCTGGATCAATTCGGTCATAACCTATCGTTCGTTCAGCAATTTTTCCGATTGGATGTTTTCTAACTGTCTCTTGTTCAACTATTATTCCACCTTTGAAAGCGCCCAAATTGAATAATGGAAAACCTTTAATTTTTACATATTCCGTATAACTTAAATTGCGGGCAATCAAATAATAACGGTTTTTATTTGCTCTGGCTTTTCTTAACTCTTGTTCGTAAAAACCTCCCGGCCTGTCTAAAACCGTAGCCAATGAATCTCCTAATGCTTTTACGTATTTCTCGAAAGTTTCTGTTTTTGGCGCTTTTGCATCAAATCTAATTTCATAGTTTGGAATTGATGTTGCCAATAAACTTCCGTCTGCCGAATAAATATTTCCCTTGTTTGCCGGAATCACAAAATTTCTAACTGTACGCTGTTTGGCTAATTTTCGATAATAGTCTCCTTCAACCCATTGAATATTAGTTAATTTAACAACAATAGCAATTGCCATCAAAAAGATGAAAACTGCTACGAGGTAAATTCTGTAGGATATATGTTTATCGTCTACTGCCATATTCTTTTAAAGAAACTTTTTTCTTCTTCTTTTTTAACTTCTATTTTTGTTGGAGGAACAGTTGATGGATAAATTTGCTTTTCGAGCATTTTATTAGAAACCGTTGATTCCATTTTCAATTTCATTAATTCTGATCTTCTGTCTACAAACTCAGATCGCAATTCTTTTACTTCATTACTCAATTTTGCAATTTCAAAAACCTTTTGTTCATATCGCTGTGTATTTGCAATCATTATTATAGCAAGCAGAATGATAAAAACAATGAATCGCCAGTTTTTTACTGCGTCATCATTAATCAAAAATCTTGCTTTTAATATGCCAAATACTCCACTTTTCATTTTATACCTATATATTATATCTTTTCAGCAATTCTTAATTTTGCACTTCTAGCCCTATTATTGATTTTGATTTCAGCATCATCTGGAACAATCAGTTTGCCGATGGTTTTGAATGGAACTGAAAAATTTCCAAAAAAATCACGTTCCGGCTCTCCTTCGAACATTCCATTTTTAATAAATCTTTTTACCAATCTGTCTTCTAAAGAATGATATGAGATTACAGAAAATCTTCCACCCGGATTTAGAATTTCTAATGATTGCTCTATAAATTCTTTTAAAACATCCATTTCCTGATTTACCTCAATACGAATTGCCTGATAAATCTGAGCCAATATTTTATTTTTAACTCTTTCAGGTAAATGTTTCGCCAAAACTTCTTTCAATTCATCCGTGGTTTTGATTGGCTGATGCTCTCTGGCTTCTATAATTGTTCTTGACAAGACCGGCGCATTTTTCAATTCTCCATAATCCGAAAATACCCTTCTCAAATTCGCATCGTCATATTCATTAACAACCCGATACGCATTCAAATCGTTTTTCTGACTCATTCTCATATCCAGTTCGGCATCAAAACGTGTTGAAAAACCTCTCTCCGGAACATCAAACTGATGCGATGAAACTCCTAAATCAGCCAAAATTCCATCTACACTTTTTACTCCGTGAAAACGCAAAAACCTTTTTATAAATCTAAAATTCTCATTAATTAAAGTAAACCTTTCATCCGGCAATGCATTTGCAAGCGCATCTTCATCCTGATCAAAAGCAAACAACTTTCCGTTTGGTCCTAGTCGTTTCAAAATTTCTTTTGAGTGTCCGCCGCCGCCAAACGTTACATCCACATATATTCCGTCAGGCTTAATATTTAAACCATCAACTGTAGGATGCAGTAAAACCGGATTATGATATTCCATTGTCGTCGTCATTAATATTTCCCATTACTTCTTCGGCTAAATCTGCAAAATCCATATCTTCGCCGCTTATTGATTTTTCATATAAATCCTTATCCCAAATCTCCACAATATTAACAGCTGATGAAAAAACTACATCTTTAGAAATACTTGAAAAAGCAACCAAATCCTTCGGAACCAATAATCTTCCCAATGCATCAATCTCTACCATTTTAACTCCGGCAGTAAATCTTCTAATGAAATCATTGTTCTTTTTTACGAAGCGATTGAGCTTGTTGATTTTTTGCATCATCAGGTTCCATTCTTCCATCGGATATAATTCTAAACACGGTTGAAAAACAGAGCGCTTCAAAACGAATCCGTCCTGAAGAGAAGAAGCCAATTGCTTTTTTAAAGGCGCAGGCATCATTAACCTACCCTTAGCATCGACTTTACACTCATATGTTCCTACAATTGTGTTCAAGAAAAATTGATTAACATGTTATACAGCAAAAATATAAAAAATAATACCACATTTTACCACAATATACCACTTTGTTAATAAGTTTAACCACTTTCTTACCACTACACTTAATTTATAGACAATCAATACTTTAACTAATTATTAACGAATTCTCAATTACAATAATAATTCAAAAACAATACCTGTCTTTTTTCTTAAAAAAATAACTATTATATCGATTTCTTAACATTTACAAAATATAGCCAAATAACTCATAAAAGCTGATTATTAAACACTTATAAATTCTACTAAAATTATGTAGTTAAAAAACGGTATCAAAAATTCATTTTTATTTATTAAACCCTATATTTGTCCAAATTGAAATTGGCATTAGATTAAATGGACAAACACTACAAAAAAGAAGGCAAATACAGTTATTTTGAAGCTGGAGAAGGAACCCCTATCGTAATTTTACATGGATTAATGGGAGGTCTTAGTAACTTTGATGGTGTAGCACAATATTTCCCCTCTAAAGGATACAAAGTTGTTATTCCAGATTTGCCAATATATACCCAAAGTATTTTAAAAACTAATGTAAAAAGCTTTGCGAAATACGTTAAAGATTTTATTGCTTTTAAAGGTTTCGACAAGGTTATTTTGTTAGGAAATTCTTTGGGAGGACATATTGCTCTTTATCACACAAAACTATATCCTGAAAAAGTCATTGGACTCGTAATAACCGGAAGCTCTGGACTTTATGAAAGCGCAATGGGAGACAGTTATCCACGAAGAGGTGATTACGAATACATCAGGAAGAAAGCCGAAGAAGTATTTTATGATCCTAAAATTGCAACACCGGCCCTTATTGATGAAGTGTATGCGACAGCGAATGACCGTATTAAATTAATTAAGACCTTAACAATTGCAAAGAGTGCTATTCGTCATAATATGGCAAAAGATTTACCAAAAATGACAGTTGAAACCTGTATCATTTGGGGTAAAAATGATGCCGTTACACCTCCGAATGTTGCCGAAGAATTCGATAAATTATTGCCTAATTCAAGTTTGTATTGGATAGACAAATGTGGACACGCTGCTATGATGGAACATCCTCAGGAATTTAATGAAATTCTTGAAGAATGGCTTACTAAAAAGAATTTATAGCATTTATCCTTGAATTTAAAGGAGGCTTTAAAAACAAAACACATGAAAATTAATACCGCCGAATTTATCATCAGTAATTCTGAAGTTGCAAAATGTCCGCAGGATTTTTTGCCAGAATATGCTTTTATCGGACGATCAAACGTAGGTAAGTCATCTTTGATTAATATGCTTACCAATCATAAAAATTTAGCCAAAACTTCAGGAAGGCCAGGGAAAACACAGTTGATCAATCATTTTAAAATTAACAATAATTGGTTTTTGGTCGATTTACCCGGTTATGGTTATGCCAAAGTATCAAAAAAAACAAAGTCGGTTTTTCAGCAATTTATTACGGATTATTTTGAAACCAGAGAACAGCTCGTTTGCGCTTTTGTTTTGATTGACATTCGTCATGAAGCCCAAAATATTGATATTGAATTTATGTCGTATATGGGTGAAAGCGAAATTCCGTTTTGCATTATTTTTACCAAAGCAGATAAAATCAGCAAGACAAAAATTGATTCCCATATTGCCGCATACAAAAAACAAATGTTTGCAAATAACTGGGAAGAAATGCCGCATTATTTTGTGACTTCTGCCACAGAACAAACCGGAAAAGATGATGTTTTAAATTATATTGACGAAGTAAATCAGGAAGTTTTTAAAAATAACTCAGGGTTTTAAATTCTAAAAAGAAAAATAATAAATGAAAAAACAAATCCCAAATCCCATTTACAAATTGGAATTTGGGATTTGAATTTTAAGGAAATAAGTAAGGCATTATCTTTTTTAAATTATATTTGAACTAAATTAATTCATCCTTTTATGAAGAAAACTCTTTGTTTTTTACTTTTAATACTCCTATCTTCCTGCAATACCACTAAATACTTTTTACACAGTACAGATAAAGTGAATAGCCTGGATTTCACTAAAGGCACCTGGCTTATCGGCGATATTGAAGTGGATCAAAATACAAAAACAAAATTAACACGTTTTGTAATGGCTGATTTTTCAAAATACTTAGGACGAAGAGTAAAGTATTCATTGGACGAACGAACAAACTTAGTAACAAAAAAAATCCCTTTGCATTTAGACAAATCAGCAATTTTAGATTTAAAAAAGGCAGCTGATTCTGATTATTATGTAAATATAAAATGTAAAAACGCAAAAAACGAATTTAGTAGTTTTGAATTTAAAAATCATTTTTACTACAAAAAACAAATGACATACGCAGAAGTCATTTTAGAAGTATACGATTTGAATCGCGGCGAAATAATTTACTCTAAAGCAGCCGGAGGTTGTCTTGAAGAAGACCTTAGCATCACCAACCAACCAACATCTGTAGTTATAATTGGTTGCTACAAGAAAATAATAAATGATATTAAAAAGAATTCAATAAAACCTGCAAATCATTTACCGTCCTATCAGGAGAAAAAAAATTTCAAATCCCGATTGTAAATCATAGAATTTGAAATTTTTTTTATTGAAATTTTATTACTTAGTCAAGTCCAGTTTTTCTGCAAAATAATCACAGAAATCCTTCATTGTATCTGCCATCTTTTCATCATCGGTAGCACGCTTAAAAGTATCGGACATTGCTACTAAAGTTTGGTGAAAGAAAATTTTCATTTCATCTACCGGCATATCTTTGGTCCACAAGTCAATTCGCATGCTTTCTTTAGCTTTGCTGTCCCAAATAGAAAGCATAATCGCTTTTGCTTCTTCAGCTTCTACACCTCCGTCTTTAGCAGTCCATGATAATTTTTCCGGAACACGGTTTTCGTCTAATTCTATATTGAATTTAATTTCTGATTTTATTATATCTGACATTATTTCTTAGGTTTATATTTTGATTTTTCGAAAATTTCTTTCGCGTTTGTTTTTAATAATTCCGGCAAAGTTACAGTATTATTTTTCATATACGAACGAACCATTTGCCATCCAATCCAGGCACCAACTCTTCCCGGTGAGTCATTGTCTATTTCAAGATAAAATTTAGAAAACGGTGATGGAGCAATAAATCGGGTTGTAAGTTTAGGATCTACGCTATACAACATCTCTTTTTCGATAAAATAACGCCACATGTATGCTTCGTTTTCTTCACACCACTTTATCTGTTCAGGTGTATACCCTATTTTTTCGGCATCCGTATACTCTGGTAAAAGTAAATCTTTAGCATACAATTGTTTCCCTTCAAAAACCATTTGAGAAACCAGGTCTTTATCAGCATAAGCAGGAATATTTCTGTATGCAAAACTGGATACTACATCCGGCATAATTTGTTTTTCTTCAAAATTTTGTTTCAAATAATTTGGAAACTGGTAGAATTTATGGTCTTTCCCTAAATACAATTCTAATGCAACTATAACCAGACTATCAGCATAAATAGCTTTTGCATTATAATCCATTTCTCCAATTACTGTAATAACCTTAGGTGTTTTGGTTTTTGGAAAATAATACTTTACATGTTGAAAAAGCGTATTGAATTCTTTGCGAACCGGCTCAAAATTGGAGAATTTTTTTTGAACTTCAGTATAAACTTCTCTCCAAATTGGTTCCTGCATTTTGCTTAACCACACATTGTCATCATTTCCTGCAGGAAAAAAGAAAGGAAACTGTATTTTAACTTTTGCTAAATCTTCAGGCTTGGTTTCAAAAAAAACTTTATCAAAACGTTCTACCTTAATATCAACCGGAATTTCTTCAACAACTTTTTCTACTTTATTTTTTTGATCACATGATAAAAAAAACATAGACAGAACCACCACAAAGCGATATAATTTCATTTTATTTTAATTAGATTTGTGTTACTTATCTTAAGTAAATATGTACTTAAAATTATTTGTGCAAATATACATCCCTACATCTTAAAACTTGAATTATTATGGCTAAAAAAAGCACTATTCAGACAGAAAAAGTAAATACCCACATTGTAGAGTGGCTGAAAAATTATGCGAATAAAGCAAAAGTGAATGGTTTTGTAATTGGAATTTCCGGCGGAGTTGATTCTGCAGTGACCTCTACTTTATGTGCTCAGACCGGTTTAAAAGTTTTATGTGTTGAAATGCCTATTCATCAGGCAGAAAATCAGGTTTCCAGAGGAAGAGAGCATATTGAACAATTAAAAAATCGTTTTCCGAATGTTTCCAGCACAGTAACTGATTTAACATCGACTTTTGAATCTTTTAAAGCAGCAGTTCCAAAATCTGATGATGAAGCAAAAGTAAACCTTTCACTGGCAAACACACGAGCTCGTTTACGAATGACCTCTTTATATTATTTAGCTGGAATTCACGGACTTTTGGTTGCCGGAACAGGTAATAAAGTAGAAGATTTTGGTGTGGGCTTTTACACTAAATATGGTGACGGAGGAGTTGATTTGAGTCCGATTGCCGATTTAATGAAATCTGATGTATATGCCCTTGGAGAATTTTTAACAATTCCGAATTCAATTTTAACAGCTGCCCCTACAGATGGTTTATTTGGCGATAACAGAACAGATGAAGATCAATTAGGTGCTAGTTATGATGAACTTGAATGGGCAATGCTTGCTGAAGAAGCAGGAAATACGGGAGCTGATTTCAGCGAACGCGAAAAAACTGTGTTTGAAATTTATAAACGTTTAAACACCAACAACAAGCATAAAATGGAAGCAATACCTGTTTGTGAAATACCAAAAACGTTAAAATAACATTTTTAACATTTGACTGCGATTAATTACAGAATTTATTTATTAATTTTACAGCTCCAAAAACAATGAACAATTCTAAAAAGGTAAAATTATGATTAAAGTATGTCTAGCAGACAACCACCCTGTGACTCACTTTGGCGTTAAGTCGTATTTTAAAGACCATGACCAAATTTCAATTGTCGCCAATGTAGGTAATTTTTCAATGGTAAGAGACATTCTTCAAACGAAGGAGATCGACATCCTAATTCTGGATCTGGAATTAGAAGGTCTTTCAAGCATCTTTGAAGTAAAGTCAATTCTGAAAAATTTCCCAAAAACGAAAATTGTAATTTTTAGCGATCTGGCCGAACAAATGTACGCCCCAAATGCAATTAAAGCGGGAGTTTCCGGGTATGTGCACAAAACAGAAAAACTTGAAACACTAGGTGTTTCAATTATCAAAGTACACGAAGGAAAAGTTATTATCAATGAAACTGTACGTAAAAATATGGCGCTTATTGCTAAGCAAAGTAAAAGCGAACGTTTGTACAGAAAACTTTCTAACCGTGAAATTGAAGTTTTACGTTATTTAAGTGATGGTAAGAAAAACAATGAAATTTCTAAAATTTTAAACCTGAACGAAAAAACAATCAGTACTTACAAATTAAGATTACTGACAAAACTAAATGTTACCAACTTAGTTGACCTTGTTAACAAAGCGAAAACTTTAGAAATTATTTAATGGTATCTTGACATTACTCTTCCTAGTTTTTTCGAGAATGAATTAACTAAACTTGAGTAATCCATTACCATAGACAAAAGCTCTGTATTATCTGAATTATCAGGTTGTATAGAGCTTTTTAATTCCTCTATGATTTTTCCAACCAAAAACCAACGCATAGACATAACCGTTTCAGTTACATATTGTGCTATAGTTTCGTGTTTCCCTTTTGTGAAGATATTCTGCCCTTCCCAATCGTGCAGCGCCAGCCTTTCATCTTCCATTAAAATATCCGTAACTTCCTGAGCAAAATCAGGCTGTAGACGCATTAAATATTGCTCTAGACTAAACTTTTCATTTTGATGATAAAATCCAATTAAATCAGTAAAAATATCCCGAAACAGACTATTTGAAAGTTCCACCTCATCTTCCTGCAAGCTCAAATAAATTCGCTGAAAAACTTTGTATTGTCTCTTTTCAGAAACCATTACAACTTCACCTTCTTCATTGTTTTTTAAAAGTACATCTTCAAATTCTTCGGTTTTGTCTCCGTAAAGCAATAAAATCTCAATTACTTTTCGCTCTAAACGATATAAAACATCAACCTTTTCAGCTTGTTGCTGTGCTGAATATCCTGACTCTCCTGGATAATAATCTTCTGGTGGTCCATTTCTTGGATCTTCCGGATCTCCTCCTGAATAGCCTTTTTGGTTTCTAACAACTTCAAAAGGTTTTTGTTCCTGCTTTTGCTTTTTATTAGCTTCTGTAATATCTTTTTGAATCAGCTGTGCCAACGTACTGACAAGCACCTGCTCAGAGATATCCATAATTCGTGCACATTCCTGCGTATAAACTTCACGCTGAATACGATCCGGAATTTTCGAAATACTAACCACCATGTCGCGAATCAAATCTGCCTTTTTTATAGGATCGTTTTTGGCCTCTTTCATTAGCAGAGATGCTTTAAACTGTATAAAATCTTTGCTGTTTTCTTCTAAATAAGCAACTAAATCATCGTGAGAATTTTTTCGGGCAAAACTGTCCGGGTCTTCTCCATCAGGAAAAGCACAAACGCGTACGTTCATTCCTTCCTCAAGTATCAAATCGATTCCTCGTATGGAAGCACGAAGCCCTGCAGCGTCGCCATCAAAAAGCACGGTAATGTTTCTTGTCAGACGATTGACTAATCGAATCTGATCTGGCGTTAAGGCAGTTCCTGAAGAAGCAACAACATTTTCAATTCCAGCCTGATGAAACTGAATTACATCAGTATATCCTTCAACCAGATAACAATTATTCTGTTTTGCGATGGATTGTTTCGCCTGATAAATTCCGTAAAGCACTTTGCTTTTGTGGTAAATATCACTTTCCGGCGAGTTTAAGTACTTTGCTGCTTTTTTATCATTCGTTAAAATACGTCCTCCAAATCCCAAAACACGTCCCGACATACTTTCAATCGGAAACATTACACGTCCTTTAAAACGATCAAAAGGACGGTCATCTCTTGGAATTGTCAAACCCGTACTTTCCAGAAATTCAAGTTTATATCCTTTGCCTAAAGCTTCTTTGGTTAAAGCATCCCACGTTTCCGGGGAATATCCCAAACTAAACTTTTTGATGGTTTCATTCGTAAAACCTCTTTCCTTAAAATAGGAAAGTCCAATTGCTTTTCCTTCCTCTGAATTTAAAAGATTTTGATGAAAATAGTTTTTTGCAAACTCCGAAACCAAATACATACTTTCACGAACATCGGTTATAGCTTTTTCAGCATCGGTCTGTTCGGTTTCCTCAATCTCAATATTGTATTTTTTGGCTAAATACCGAATGGCTTCCGGATAGGTAAATTGCGAATGCTCCATTAGAAATTTAACAGAGTTTCCGCCTTTTCCGGTACTAAAATCTTTCCATATCCCTTTTGCCGGAGATACCATAAACGAAGGAGAACGCTCATCTGAAAAAGGACTCAAACCTTTAAAGTTACTTCCGGCACGTTTTAAATTAACAAAATCACCAATAACCTCCTCTACACGAGCAGTTTCAAAAACAGAATCAATTGTACTTTGTGAGATCAAAACGTAAAATATTTTTTAAAGTTGAAAGCCTGTAAAAGTACATAAATCCATCTTGAAATTTACTGATTTACATAAAAAAGCACCTCTTTCGAAGCGCTTTTTCTACTAACTAATCAAATTGTATTATTAATTAAAATCGAAACGAAGTCCTAATGAAATATTATTTTGATCAACAGTATTGTTTTCAAATAAAGGATTCAAATCGTATTTTAAATATAAACTTGTTGCTTTGTAACCTACATAAGTACTTAGTCCGTAATTAAAATCATTTACATTAAAATTGCCCTTGGTTTTTTGTTTCACATCATTCCTGACAGCATCATCAAAAGAAAGAATTTGTTTCGATTTCACTCTAAGTCCGGCATAACCACCCAAGCCAACCCGGAAACTTTTGTGAGTTCTAAAATAATTAACATCATCTCTAATTTCTTTCTTAGTAAAATCAAACTCTAAATGCAGAGGTACCATAACATACACATTTCTAAATCGGGATTCATCTAAAGATACAATACTATTTACCAAATCGGTTTGCGCTCCATTTTTTTCAAAATAGCGATTATCTGTCGCTCGCAGATTATTATACATCAACGAAAGTCCGTACTTAAAATGTAACAGGTTATCCTCTTTAAAAATTCTGGTGTTAGCAGTCAGTCCCCACTCATAAAAGTGAGATTTCCAATATTTAAAATTCGAGTTAGCAACTTGCTTATCAGTTATTAAATTATTTGCTCCAAAAGCAAAAACAAATTGAGTTGTAGTTCTCCTTGATTGACGCTTTTCAACATCTTCTTGCCCATGATATACTTTCAGAGATGTAAGATTAACAATTGTTTTATCATCATCAGTACAATCATTATAATCACCAATTGTAAACCTTGCACCTTTACTTTTGTTTCCTTTTTCTACTTCAACTTTCCCATCAACTCTATCTTGAACTAATTGACTTAATTTGCTTTCTTCAATAGCAACATTTGTTTCAATATTAGCCGCACGAACTTTAGCTTTGCTTAATTTAAGCTCTTCTGCCTTTTCTTTAAAAATCCTTCCATTTGCAACTTCCTTATCTATTGAATCTACTTCAGTTTTTAAAGTATTCTTTTCATAATCTGTTATTTTTTTTATTTCATTAGCAATTGCTTTTGCTCTTCTTTCAAATGAAATTTCTTCATGTTCTCGTCCTTTGCTGGAACCTGTTTCCGGAACAGTATCATCTACCACTTCAAGCGTAACATCTTTAAACCAAATTTGACCAGTTCCATCTAATAAGACTCCATAAGAAATTGATGTTGCATCCTTTGGCACAAATAAAACAACTTCATATTTTGTCCAATTGGTTGATTCTTTTATAGGTCTATTCTGCATGTTATCAAAAGCTAGCACACCTTCATTATAATAATCAACCCGCATCCACAATCCTGCCCAGGATTTCACTTTTTCACTTTTTACATAAGCAGACATCTTTACTGTTTTTTCTTTATACAAATCAGATTTGATGCTTTTCATAAGAGTTCCAAAACCTTCTATTTTACTTTTAACAGATTTAATTTTCAATACATTTTGATTGCTGAATTCGGAGCTATTCTCAGATCCCATTTCATAACTGGCAGGCATAGACCCTCTATTGTACCATTCTGATGTATTTTTAATTGAGTCTAATTTTTGAGCATTTAATTTAGCTACAAGAGTAACTAACATCATTATAAATAAAATAATTTTTTGCATGATTTTCGTTTTTTGATTGATGATTGATGATTTTTATTTATTCTTCGTAATTTCTATTCACTATGGCAGTTTTTACAGCTTTGAGATTTTTGTTAAATCTGTCCAATGCAGATTCTCTAAAAGATTGATTTAATTCTGTTTCAGCATTTAACAGCAAATCGTTTGGATTTACTGCAATAGCCTTTCTTCTTTTTTCAATTGTTTCCACAGGCACTTTTGGCTCAAATTTAGTATCACTGACTTCGGCTAATAATTTTTCTGCTGAAATGTATTTGTTTATAGCAGTTGAGTTTTGATTCCTGTTCTCAGGAGAAGCAGCTACATCATCGTTTTTTGAATGATTTATTATTGAAACTTTCTCCTCTTTATCCTCAAGCTGTTTAGAATGTTTTGTTTTATTCTTATTGTCAGCAACAACTGTATGCAGGCTTATTATTCTTTTTTGAACACTATTTACAACATCTTCTTTAAGTATTCCTGGCTTATCTAAAGTATCTACATCTGCCTTTTGTTCTAAAACTATTGGTACACCTCTTTTTATACCTACAGTTTCAAAACGATTAAAATAAATTGTGCCAATCAATAAAAACCCAAAAATACTTGCTGCGATGTAAAGCCACTTGTTACTCTTTTTTGGTTTTTTATTTTCTGCAACACTCAACATCGCATCTAATCTGTCCCAGGCTTTATTGCTTGGTTCAATTGTGCGTTGGTTTAGTTTTTCACGGAAATCGTTTTCAAAATTATTCGGTTCCATTATCTTGTGTTTTTAATGTATTAATTTGTGTTTGCAGCATTTTTCTGGCGTGCGATAATTGCGATTTTGATGTCCCTTCATTTATTCCTAACATCTTTGCAATTTCATTGTGCTTGTATCCTTCGATAGCGTATAAATTGAAAACCATTTTATATCCATCTGGTAAAGAATCTATTAAAAACTGAATCTGATCTATCGAAAACTGGCTGTCAATTGCATTGAAACTTTCTTCTGTATAAATCTCATCTTCGGCAAATTTGACCTTCTTCTGAACTCTTAAATACGAAATACATTCATTAACCATGATTCGGCGAATCCAGCCTTCAAAACTTCCTTTATGTTCAAATTTGCTTAAGTTGGTAAAAACTTTCATAAAAGCCGTGATCATTACATCTTCTGCCAGTTGAATGTCTTTAATATATTGTCGACAAACACTCAGCATTTTTGGAGAAAACCAACTATAAATCTGCTGTTGCGCTTGCCGATTATTTTCGACAGCCAGCTTTATAAGTTCAGTTTCTTCCTGATGTAAATGAATAATTTTCATTAATAAGCGTTCCGGTTTTGTTTTTTACTAACAGACTTCTATTAGCATAGACGAGTTATGTTGCGAAATGGTTGCATGGAGATTGAAAAATTTAATGATTAAAAGATTTAAAAATTAAATTCACAACATAAAAAACTGAATATCAGTAGAATTATCTAATTTTCTAATTAAAAAAATTATTTTTTTCTCTCAATTACGTAGTTCACCATCAAAATAAGGGCATCTTTGAACTCAGAATCAGGGTAATTCTCTAATAAAGAAAGTGCTTCCTGCTGAAAATCAACCATTTTATTTTCGGCGTAAGCCAAACCATTATTATTTTTTACAAAAGCAATAACTTCCTTAACTCGTTTTTTGTCTTTGTTGTGGTTTTTGATGGAGTTTATCAGCCACTTTTTTTCTTGCGGAGTACAAGTATTTAAAACATGAATTAAAGGCAAAGTCATTTTTTGCTCTTTAATATCGATTCCGGTTGGTTTACCAATGGCTTCTTCGCTATAATCGAATAAGTCGTCTTTTATTTGAAATGCCATTCCGATTAACTCACCGAACTTGCGCATGTTTTCAACCTCAATATCATCTTCAATTACAGATTTTGCACCAAGAGCGCAACAAGCCGCAATAAGTGTAGCAGTTTTTTTTCGGATAATTTCATAATAAACCTCTTCAGTAATATCGAGTCTTCTGGCTTTTTCTATCTGAAGTAATTCTCCTTCGCTCATTTCTCGAACGGCAACAGAAATGATTCGGAGTAAATCGAAATCACCATTGTCTATCGAAAGCAATAATCCTTTCGACAATAAATAATCTCCAACCAAAACAGCTATTTTGTTTTTCCAAAGTGCATTGATTGAGAAAAATCCGCGACGGCGATTACTATCATCAACCACATCATCATGCACTAAAGTAGCGGTATGAATTAATTCAATTACAGATGCACCACGATAGGTTCTTTCGTTTACAATACCTTCTGAAACCATTTTTGCAGTCAGAAAAACAAACATCGGACGCATTTGTTTTCCTTTTCGATTTACGATATAATATGTTATACGGTTCAGCAATGCAACCTGTGAGG
>Ga0247810_10000663_pt1 | contig 31335 bp, 27 predicted proteins | sample UWRJL119311C1_FD_179918 | JGI IMG/M metagenome (GOLD analysis project Ga0247810, IMG submission 179918) | Plant litter microbial communities from Arlington Agricultural Research Station in Wisconsin, United States - UWRJ-L119-311C-1 | ecosystem: Environmental > Terrestrial > Plant litter >... | reverse complement strand
AGTTTCAAAATGATTCACGCAAAAAATATACATAAGTTCTACGATAAATTAGAGGTTTTAAAGGGAGTCGACCTTCATATCAAAAAAGGAGAAATTGTTTCTATAGTGGGTGCATCAGGTGCTGGAAAAACCACTCTTTTGCAAATTTTGGGAACACTGGATCATCCTGAAAGAAACGCCGAATCCTCTCTGACTATCAACGGAGAAAATGTATTGAAATTGCAGGATGTAGAAACTGACAATACAAAACAAGAAAAAACATTCAAATGGGTTTCGTGGATAGGCGGCATCTATACTTTATTTTTACTTGCTTTTTTAGTATTCTTTAAGCTTACCATATTTGACGATGTCTTTAGATACATCACGATTGCAGCCTTATTACTGCCTCTTTTAGCATTAGCAATTTATATGAATCGTTATTTTAAAAAGAAAAGCAAACAAGACAAGATATTATCTAATTTCAGAAATCTAAATCTTGGTTTTATTTTTCAATTTCATCAATTATTACCTGAATTTACCGCTCTGGAAAACGTTTGTATTCCTGCATTCATGGCCAACAGACCAAAAGCCGAAACCGAAAAAGAAGCTAAAAGAATTTTAGAATATCTGGGATTATCGCACAGAATACATCATAAACCAAACGAACTTTCGGGCGGAGAACAGCAACGAGTTGCCGTAGCAAGAGCTTTAATCAATAAACCTGATGTTATTTTTGCCGATGAACCTTCTGGAAATCTGGACACTCATTCTGCCGAAAACCTGCATCAGTTATTTTTTCAGCTTCGTGACGAATTTGGCCAAACATTTGTTATTGTAACGCATAACGAAGAACTGGCGAATATGGCCGATAGAAAATTGGTAATGTCTGACGGGCAAATTATCTACTAACTATGATTTTAATTGTAATAAGTTGGATTTATATACTTTTTACCACAATAAATTTAGGGTTTGTCACTGATAAAATAATTAAAATAAAAAACCGAAATTTTGTCATAACATCAATTCTGGGTTTATTTTCGGTTACTTTAGTAGCTAGTATCTGGGCGATTTTTTACAGAATAAATATTGAATTTCATGTTTTTTTACTCTTATTAAACATCTTTATCTTTTTACAATTTAAAGACAAAATAATAGCAATTTATAAACTGGTATTATCCGAATTTAAGGAATTCTCAAAAATTTTAAAAGTTGTTTTTGTTGTAACTGCTTTATTAATAATTGCGCAATGCTCTTCAATTCCTTTTATCATAGATAACGAATCATACTACATTCAAACTATAAAATGGATTAATGAATACGGTTTTGTAAAAGGGCTTGCTAATTTACACTTATTTTTAGGGCAAACTAGCGGCTGGCATGTTACGCAAAGTGTTTTTAATTTTTCTTTCATTTATAAAAATTTTAATGACCTAAGCGGTTACTGTCTCTTTCTTGGAACTTTTTTTTCAATTCAAAAATTAAATGAATTTTATACCACCAATAATAAAATCTATCTTATTACAGGGCTGCTTCCGCTATTCAACATTTTTCTATTTCAATTTATAAGTGCCCCTTCTCCTGATATTCCGGTTTATGTTTTTTCGATTATACTCTTCTTCTACTTTCTAGAAAATTTTAAAAAACTGACGCCAGAAGTATTTTATCTCATTGTAATTTTAGTTCTTTTTTTGATTTACATCAAAAATACAATGCTAACTTTTGCAATAATTCCAATTATATTATTGGCTTTACATTTTAAACTGATTTCAAAAAAATTATTAAAACCTATATTGCTGACAATTTTAGTTATCTCACTCTTTATCATCAAAAATATGATTATTTGTGGATCTCCCATTTTTCCATCTAAAAGTTTTAGTAATTTATCGACAGTTTATGCAATTCCAGATACTATCGAAAGTTTCTATTATGACTCCATTAAGTATTTTGGCTACTCTGTTACTGCTCAGCAATATGATTCAATGTCACCTTTTAATTTGTTTTTAAAGTGGCTGACACTTCCAAAACTTCATGGTTTATTCAATTTATTGAGTATTTTTCTGGTCATTTTTGTTCCATTTTTTATCTATAAATTTCAAAATAGAAAAAGTCTCTGGACACTTTATATAGTGATGGTCTTACAATTAATTTTGCTTTTTATAACATCACCGCAATATCGGTTTTTCATGAATTTTATAATATTCTTTTCTCTTTTTTGTTTCTCTTGTTTAATTCAGAATAAGAAAACAATTAATTCAATATTGACCCTATCGCTAATTCCAGTATTTATTATATTATTTTTTCCTTTAAGTTTTAATAGTTTTTCTAATAATCCTTTGATGCGAAAATCTAGTAATTTCTCCATTAAAAATATTGTGTTACCGTATAAAAACACAAAAAACAATACTGATTTTATTATGGTAAAACTTCGAAATCTTAACTACAACTCACCCACAAACAATGATTTCTTTTGGGGAAATGGAGATGGTGATTTACCTTGCGTGAATAAAGATCAAATTGAATATTTCAAAAAATATTTCAATACAATTCCGCAAATGCGGACAAACGATTTAAAAGACGGATTTTACGCCAAAAAACTTTTATAAAATGAATAAAGCAGAACTCAAAGAATTTCTCGACGAAAAAGTCATTCAATATAACAATCAGGATTTTATTGATAGCGATCCGGTACAAATTCCGCATTTATTCTCTCAAAAAGAAGATATTGAAATTGCCGGTTTCCTAAGCGCCACAATAGCCTGGGGAAATCGTAAAATGATTATCAAAAATTCGCATCAAATGATGGATTTAATGGGCAATACCCCTTATGATTTTGTCATGTCACATTCTGATGACGATTTAGTTCGCCTCGAAAATTTCGTTCACCGCACTTTCAACGGAAAAGATTTTGGAGGTTTCATAAAGGGATTACAGCACATTTACAACAATCATGGCGGATTAGAAGCTGTTTTTGCCAAACATCAGGAAAAAGAGAGTCTGCAAAAAAGCATTCACGAATTCAAAAAAATATTCTTCGAAATCGATCATTTGCCACGAACCCAAAAACACATTTCAGATCCTCTGAATAATTCGGCGGCAAAAAGAATCAACATGTATTTGCGCTGGATGGTTCGTCAGGACACAAAAGGAGTTGATTTAGGTATCTGGAAAAGCATTTCGCCCGCTTTGTTATCCTGTCCGCTTGATGTTCATTCCGGAAATGTTGCCCGAAAACTAGGAATCCTTACCCGAAAACAAAATGACGGGAAAGCATTAACAGAATTGGATCTTAAACTTAGAAAAATGGATGCTCAGGATCCTGTAAAATACGATTTCGCCCTTTTTGGATTAGGCGTTTTTGAAGGGTTTTAATCTTCACAATAATCATATAATTTACTATTGCTACACTAGACAAAATTCAAAATTATTTTAATATACGCTTACACTAAATTTCAATACGTTTACTAATTCAGCCTTCTCAATTGACTAAAATATTTTTACATTTATCAAATGATTAAAACCATCATTGTAGACGATGAATACAACGCAAGGGAGTTTCTCGAAAAGCTTTTGACCCGTTACTTTCCCGCTAAATTTTTAATTCTCGACAAATGCGAAAATGTTGATGACGCAATTATAGCTATCGAAAAATACAATCCTGAGTTGGTTTTTCTTGATATTCAGATGCCCAATAAAAATGGTTTTGAGCTTTTTAAAGAATTGAATAAAATAAAATTCGAAGTCATCTTTACAACGGCGCATTCAGAATTTGCTATTGATGCTATAAAATGCAGTGCTCTGGATTATTTGCTAAAACCAATTAATTATATCGACTTACTGCAAACCATCAAAAAATATGATGAAAAACAAAATAAAGCTTCTCAGGAAGAAAAACTGAGATTGCTTTTAGAGAATATTGATACCGGAAGCTCTGAATATAACAGGATAGCATTGCCAACAGAAAACGGATTTGAATTACTTAAAACCAATGCTATTTTATACTGTGAAGCCGATAGTAATTATTGCAAAGTAGTGTGCTTAGACGGGCGAAATATTGTTTTATCCAAAACATTGAAATATATCGAAGAAATGCTTCCAACTTCTATTTTTCAAAGAATCCACAAATCATATTTGGTAAATCTTAATTACGTTACCCGATTTACTAAAACCAATGAACTCCTTGTAGAACTTAGCAACGGAGCAACTTTGCCAGTATCTGTTAGAAAAAAAGAAGAATTTATAAATGCTATCATCCAAAAAAAATAATTTCATAATTGTATTAATTTTTATTGTTGAGATAGCTTTTTCGCAACAATTTCCGTCAAAGAATTTTTCTACAATTGATGGACTTCCTAATAATAGCGTCTATTCTCTATACAAAGACAGTCGCGGTATTCTTTGGGCCGGAACTGCAAATGGATTATCAGCCATACAAAACGGAGCAGTAAAGAATTATTATACTTCAGACGGATTAGCGCATAATAGCTGTTGGGCTATTGCAGAAGACAATAATCATAATATGTGGTTTGGCAGTCATGGCGGTGGTCTGACTTTTTATAATGGTAAAAAATTTAAAATCATAAATCAAAAAACAGGACTGATTAATGATAAAATAAGAAAATTGTTTATTTATAAAAATCTTCTTTACATAGGAACTGAGTTCGGAATTTCGGTTCTTGATATTAAAACTCATAAAATCATTTTTAGCTATAAAACAGTAGGCTGCAGAAACCTGTTTCAAATCATGGATTTTGTCGAGATAAATTCTAAAATATACTTTGGAACTTTTAATGACGGTTTCTGGCGAATCGATTTAGAAAACAAAAGCATAAAATTGATCAATCATAAACAGCCCGATATCTTTTCGATTCATAAAAAAAATGATAGTCTTTATATCTGTCATAGCGATCATATCAATAAGGCTATAAGTAGGATTAGTATCAAAGATTATTTAGCAAATAAAGATTCTAACCTACATTTTGGAAGCACTGTTTTCTGGAATTTCGCGACAGATAAACGAGGCGTAACTTACATTGCAGGCAACGGCATAAACTTTGCAACAGGCGGTATTTATAAAGTAAACAATAATAAAATCCTTAGTACTAATAATGCTTTTGAAATTGAAAGTTTCGAGGTTTGGAGTTTATACTATGATTCTGCAACAGATCATCTTTACGCAGGTACAATAAACAAAGGATTTTTTGAAATTGCTTTAAAACAGGAAATAAAATACTATCCGGCTTCTTTTTATAAAAAATCAAAATTAGATATTGTATCCATTGCAAATTTCAAAGATCAAAAGGTATTTTTGCATAAAACAGGATTACTTTTTCTTAAAGACAATAAAATTAGATGTGAAATCTCCAGTCAAAAATTGTATGATTTTGCCCGCTATAGCTTCCGGAGCAACCCAAAATTATCCCAATACGAATATTTTGCTTCTTTTTCAAAAACCAGACTGGAGTCATTTGAATTAAGAGGTTTTAAAATTTTCGATTCAATTATTTGGATAAACTCAACTATAGGCTTGTTCGGGATCAATATTGATGGAGAAATCAGGGAATACTACCCCTACTCGACCAGTGCTTTTGATTTTATAGATTCTGATAAAATACTATTTCAGGTTGCTTATGGCAAATTTTGTAAAGTTGATGATTTTAGAAACAATACATCTTTTAATCAATACGAATCTAATAATTTAAACAATCCCAAAGACGCTTTTGCCATTTTACGATTAGGAGACAAATACTATATAGCTTCAACAACTAATGGATTGTATACTTATGAGAATGGTAAATTTTATTCTTATTATTTCAATAATATTTGGAAAGAAAATGAAATAGTACAAATCAGGATCAATCATAAAAAGGAACTTGTAATTGCAAATTCGTTTGGTGATATTTTTATTGCCGATGTTTCAAAAGGCTTTAAAATAATCCATAAAATAGATCGAAAACTATTAAATGGTAATTCAATTTCATTTTTAGAATGTTATAAAGATTACTTATTTATTGGAACAGAAAAAGGATTGAATATTTATAAAAATGGTATCGTCAGATTAATTGATGAGGAACAAGGATTAACTGCCAAGGCTTTTACTTCTTCAAATATTAACGGAACTATCTTAACAATCGGAACACAAAGTGGCTATTTTGAGTTTGATTTTAAAGACTATATTGCTTCGAAAAATACTTCGAGAAAAATAAAAATTTCGGGAATAGAAGTCAATTTTGAAAGCATAAATCAAAATCACTTCAAATGGTTGAGTTACGAATCAGACCATATAGTGCTTCCTTATAATAAAAATACAATAACTATTGGATTCGAACCTCAAAATACCCAATATCCCAATAAACTAAGATACCGCTACCGCTTGATAGGATTAACGAATTCGAATTGGAGTAAATGGACCAAAGACAAAACTATCAATCTTACTTATTTGCCCAATGGCAGCTATACAATACGATTAGAAACTCAGGATTTATTTTTAGGCGAAATATCTTCAAACGATATTTTTAAAATTGAAATAACACCGCCTTTTTGGAAAACCTGGTGGTTTTTAAGTGGCTGTTTTTTACTCATTTTCTTTTGTATTTACTTTGTTTATAAAAATCACATTCGTAAGATAAAAAATGAGGAGCGTGCGAAGGCAGAGATTCAAAAACGATTTGCCGAAACTAAGATGGAAGCATTGCAGAGCCAAATGAATCCTCATTTTATTTTTAATGCTATGAATTCTATTCAGAACTATATTATTGATAATAATACCGATGATGCGCTAATGTATATGGGTGAATTTTCAAAAATAATTCGTCAGACACTTAACAATTCATCTGCTCAGAGAATTCCATTATGTGATGAAATTGAATATTTACAATCCTACATATCGCTGGAAAACATGCGGTTCAAAAACCAAGTGGCATTTGATCTAATTATTGACAAAGAATTGGATTTATTTGAAACTGAAATTCCTCCAATGTTACTTCAGCCATTTGTTGAGAATGTTTTTGTTCACGCCTTTGATTCTCGTTCTGTAAATCCTACATTATCTATTTATTTTAAACAGCAGGATAACTTTTTTTATTGTGAAATTACCGATAACGGAAAAGGAATTCAACCGGGAAATCTAAACAAACTTCATACGTCAAAAGGAATTGATTTGGCAAGAGAACGTATTGCTTTATTTCAAATAAATAATACAGATCCGATAGTTATTTCTTCAAATTTAAACAAAGGCACTACAGTAATTCTGAAACTTCAAATTCTATAATTTTTACGATTAATCATTGAATCTGTACGGGAACTAAGTTGCCCGAAATTCAACATTTCACCAAACTATTTTTGAATCATATTAATCTTAAAAACAATATGATGAATGATTTAAAACTACTTGCAAAGATTTCTTTATTTTCCCTAATTCTAATGGTATTTGGCAGCTGCAGCAGCTCTGATGAAAATAACTCAAGTGAGGATTTATTTTTAAATATAAATATTTCCGGTACTAATTTCAATAGTGAGGGACTATATGCAACCGGTTTTGCTGGTCAAAATAATTGCAGCGATAATGGTGATTTATTTTTACAATATGTTGGTGAGGTAGAAAACTCAGCCTTATATGTTGAAGTTAATCTTGCTCATTTTGAAAACCTGAATGATTACGCAAACGCACAAAAAAACAACATAATTGCGACCAGAATAACTGATACAAATAGTGTATGGACATTTTCAACAGACGGAATCGATAGTGATTTTTGTAATCTAAACAACGACTTAAGCATTATATACGAAGACAAAAAGACAAGTACTTATTTGAATCTAAAACCAAACAGTCAAAGTACACACAAAATTACTAAAGTTGAATTTGTGTCTGAAGATTCGCAATCTAAATTCTATATTATTGAGGGAAATTTTAATTGTACTTTCCTGAATAAAAATAGTGATGTTCCTGTGAGTGGTAGTTATAGAATTAAAATCGAAGTTTTAAAATAGAACATACTATTTAAAATAAAAGCTAATAATAAATTCAGAAACCTTAGAAAAACTATTCATAATTGAATAGTTTTTTTATTGCATTCTACGGTAAATGACCGATTAGTTACGATAACTAATTCTTATTTTTTGCTATTTCAACATACTATATTTTTGATTTTATTAACCAAAATAACAGCCCTAATGAAAAAATATAAATTTATTAAAGGTCTTTGCCTTGTCGCTTTAACACTAGTTTTATTTACTAACTGTAGTAGCGATAATGAGCAAGACAACCAATCAAATAGCGATACAAGTCCCAGAATGACATTAAAAATAAACGACATTGATTACAAAGAAAGTGTGATTGAAGCATTTGGTGAAGCAACCCATACGCTTTATTGGGATAAAAAGGAAAACTATAATGGTTCTTACAGCTATTCGATATATGGTTTTATTGAAGGAACAAATGGGCATGATTATATTGAAGTTATCAGTTTTCATTTAGGTGAAAGTATTCAAACTAATCAGGTTTTTAACAGCACCAATAAAAACTTTCCTGTTATGTTCTTTTCTTAAATAAACGATTTGACTTTGAAGAAGGAGTAACGACAGGACAATTGAAAATAACACACTTTGATGGGAAGACCATAAGTGGAGAATTCTCTTTCTCTAAATTAAAATCAGATTATGTGAGCATGCCTTTTATTACCATTACAAAAGGCGTGTTTACTCATATTCCAATAGAATCTGAATTATAATGTTTAAAGTAATGTACAAAAAGTCAGAACATACCGAAAAGCGACTTAAAAAAGGAGTAGGTGCTAATTAAACTTTAAAATAATTATGGCAAATGTCAAAGGAAAATGCGAAAAATGCGGCAAAACTTATGGTTATTATGCAAATGAAGATTCTGCTAAGCATAATGTAAGTAGACATTCTTGTAAAATGGGAGGTAATTGCAAGGCAGATCTTTAGTTTTTTTTTAAAACTAATACATTGATTTGGAATTATCTATTAAATAGTTAATTTCAAAAAAATATACCGAACACAAAACAAGGTTGAAAATACAATTTTAACCTTGTTTCTTTGAAAATTTCCCAATTCTCTGTACCCCAACGTACTCACCTATTCATTAGCTTTATTGCGTTTTTTTTCGTAATATTACATGTTAAGCTATGTTATATGGAGCACTTTATTGGTTATATAAAACATTACGCCATTCCATTATTTGTAATTATAAGCCTGTCTTTAGCGATTATTTTAGTACTAAAAAGAATTCATTATCAATACACGCTACCGTACAGACACCTTATCATACGCAAATCTGAAATTTTCCTCACAGAGATTACCTTATCAAAACCTGATAAAAATACTTTAAAATATAAAATAGCAAAGTTCAAATCAGAAATTCCGATACATAAAACCTGGTGTAAAAATATGCTCATAGAGGATATGATCCGGATGAAAAGCAACTTAAAAGGTAAAACGGCAAAAAACATTCTTCTTATTTATAAGCAGTTGGATCTCAATCATTATTCGGCAAGTTTAATTCGCGATTTCAGAAAATACAAAAAACGCGAAGGAATTTATCATTTTCAGGCATTAAAATACAAACCCGGGATTTCGCTCCTAAAAAAATATTTATTTCATCCGGATAAAATCATTCGGTCAAACGCTAATATTGCATATTTGGCATTATCTAAAGGGGATTGGCAGGCTGTAAATAAACTGCCTATTCAAGTTTCGATTATAACAACCATAAAAGTAATGGATGTTTTACATTCAGAAAAAATACCAATTCCGCCCAACATAGATCTTTGGATACAATCTGAAAATCCAACCATTCTAAAATTGGCTGTTATGACAATGGTTTTTTATAACTACCGAAACAAATCGGCAGAAATAATCAGTCTCTTACATCACGAAGACAAGGACTTACGTATAGATGTTATTATTGCCATTCGCGATCTTTATCTTTTTGAAGCCGAAGACGAATTACTCCTTTTATTTGAAACCGAAATGCTGGAAATTCAACTTGAAATTCTTGAGGCGCTATCAGCAATAGGTTCAGAAAAAACGATCGGCTATTTAAACATTCAAATAAAAAAAGAAGCAATAAAAGACCTCAAATTACAAATGGTTTGCTGTTTGAATACTATAGATCCTTCGGGACTTAATGTATTAGGAACACAAGATTCAGATACACAAAAAATGATCAATCACATCAGAAAAAGACAGTTATGATTCATGATTTTCTATCACATCTTATTCGTGGTTATGATATTTTTATAGCCTGGTTTTCTGTTGGATATATTTTATTCTACATATTCCTTTCTATATTATCGTATTGGGCCATTATAAAACATTTAAAATACCAAAAATATCTTGAAGAAGAAGTTTTGCTTCGCTCCAATCATATTTTAGGCGTTTCGATTGTTGCTCCGGCTTTTAACGAAGGTGTAAATATTGTGTACAATGTAAAGTCTTTGCTTTCATTAACATATCCTAAGTATGAAATCATTATTGTAAATGACGGAAGTACAGATGACACGCTTGAAAAACTTATAAGCGAATTTGATTTGGTCAAAATTGATTTCTATTATCAGGAAAAAATTGTCACACAACCTGTTCGAGGGCACTATAAATCGACAAATCCCGTTTATTCAAAATTGCTTATTGTTGATAAAGTAAACGGCAAAAGCAAGGCAGATGCCTCAAATGCAGGAATAAACTCGTCGCAATATCCGCTGTTTTTATGCACAGATGTAGATTGTATTCTAAAAAGAGATACCATTTTGAAACTCGCAAAGCCTTTTATGGAAAATGAAAGACGCGTCATTGCCTGTGGTGCCGGAATCAGGATTTCGAATTCGTGTGAGATCAAAGAAGGTTTTTTGTTTAAAGTGCATTATCCTAAAGAATGGTATCCGCGTTTTCAGGAATTAGAATATGTGCGTTCGTTTTTGTTTGGCCGAATGGCCTGGAGTCAGATCAACGGTTTGCTTTTGGTTTCCGGCGGACTCGGAATGTTTGATAAAGACATCGTAATAAAAGCTGGCGGATATTGGCATCAATCACTGGGCGAAGATATGGAACTGGTTACCCGAATGAGAAAACATATGCATGAAACTAAAGAGCCTTTTTTGATAAAATATATACCGGAATCACTTTGCTGGACCGAAGTTCCAGGCACAAGAGAAGTGTTTTTAAGACAACGCATTCGCTGGGCACGAGGATTAGTACAAACACTATATTTGCATCGGGATATGTTTTTAAATCCAAAATACGGCCGCACAGCATTTTTAGTCTTGCCCTACTTTTTTAGTTTTGAATTTTTAGTTCCTATTATTGAGTTTATAGGCATCATAACTTTGATTTCAAGCTTTGTGTTTGGTATTATAAATTTTCAGTATTTACTAATTATAAGCCTGTTGGTGTATTTATTTTACCTCTCGATAACGATCATTTCTATTTTAATTGATGAAATTTTATATAAAAGTTATGCTAATTACAAAGAATTATTAGTCCTTATAGGTATGGCGGCGATAGAACCTTTTGTATATCACCCCATTACGGTGTATGCATCATTAAAAGGATATTGGCTTTTCTTTAGAAAAAAAGAACAAAACTGGGGCGTTATGGTTCGAAAGGGATACGCAACCCCAACTAAAAAATAATTGATAATGAAAAACCTTAAAACGTTACATCAAATTGTACTGATTTTTTGCGTGTTTTTATTTTCTAACCAAAATAGTTACGCGCAAAAAATTGACACTGATAGTCTTTTGACTGTGATAATTAAAGACATGAAAAGTACGCGTCCTAATTACAAACTCAATATTGAGAGAGGATTATTAGGTAAAAAATTAGCGCCTGCTTATATCGATTTTTATTTGGCCTTGGGCAGAAATTATGATTTAATAAAAGTAAATGACAGCGCCCGATTTTATTATAATTACGTCATTGATAAAAACTCCAGATATGAAGATGCTTTTCTTTACCTTATCAATTTAGATTTAGAAGATCGGAATTATGATGAAGCGCTTGATTTAACCCATAAAGCTATTGAATTATATCCCGACAACAGAAACTTCAGACTTAAGCGAATTGCAATTTATTCATTACAAAATGACACTCAAAATGAGGCCAAATATCTTAAATCTATACGCGCAAAATTTCCTAATGACGCTGATATAGAGCAACGCCTTTATGCTTTATATTCTAAAACCAATATAGATCGTATTGGAGCCTATTACAACATCACCACAATCGATCGTGAAGGAGTTGGTCCGTGGCATTTGGCCAGCGCTGATTATATGCGGCAACGCACCTGGGGAAGTGTAATTGGGAGGGTGAGTTACGCCAAAAGACTTTCATCTCATTTGGTTCAGGCCAGCGGACTTCAGTTTGAAGTTGAATCGTATTTGTATGCCCGAAAAAATAATTATTCTTATCTTGATGTCGCCTATAGCAAAGACAGTGCTTTTCCGCAATGGCGATTAGGATACTCTTATTTTCATAATTTTAAAAAAGGCTGGGAAGCTGATTTGGGCGTTCGTTATATTGCCATGCAGGACAACAGTAATTTAAAAACAATTAATGTAGGACTTGGAAAATATTTTGGTTCTTATTGGGTTAATTTAAGATCTTATATTCAAAAAGACAATCCGTCATTTATAGTAACATCTCGTTATTATTATAAAACAAAATTTGATTACGTTACGCTGATAGCGGGCTACGGAACTTCGCCTGATGACCGCACACGAGCGGCAGAATACAATACCAGAATATCTTTACTATCGTACAGACTTAGTGCAGGTTACTTTAGATTAATAAACAATCATTATGTTGTTGGTTTTCTGATTACGGATAATGAACAGGAATACACAAAAAATAAATTTCAGGCTGAACTGGATTTTGCTTTTTTAATGCAATACAAATTTTAAATCTCATGAGAAAAAAGCAATATAGATGTTTTCAACTTTTATTTTTTTCCATTTTTAGTTTTAATATGATGGCACAATCTGAAATTATAATTACTGATAAAAACAAAATTATTACTGCTTCTGAAAACGCTCAGCAAGCGGCAAAAATTTTAAAAATATATTTGGATAAATCCTTCGCAAAACCTTTTGAAATTGCAGCCGATAGCAAGAAAGAAACTAATGCCTCAGAAATAATCCTATCGATATCAGAAAATGAAAAACTAAAACCGAATGAATTTATCATCAAAAGCGATTCAAAATCAATCTATTTGATCGCTTCAAACCAAAAATACCTGCGTTATGCCGTTTATACTTTATTAGAAATATGGGAGTTTAGAAAATTTACCTCCACAGAAAACTATATTCCAAAAGTAACACAACTTACTTTTGTCAAGAATATTCAAAAAGTACATCAGCCTTCATTTGATTATCGCGCGCTTTTATATCCCGATTGTTATGATGAAGATTTTAGAGACTGGCATAAACTCGACTGGCAAGTTGATGATTTTGGCATTTGGGGACATTCTTTTAGTGTTTTGGTTCCTGCGAAAGAGTTCTTTAAAACCAATCCCAAACTTTTTGCTTTATACGAAGGCAAACGAAATACTGAATCATTATGTATGAGCAATGATACAGTTGTAGATTTGGTCCAGAAAAAAATGACCAGGATTATTGAAGAAAAACCAAATGCTCAATTTTATTCGGTGAGTCAAAATGATGATGTTGTGTATTGTGAATGTGCAGAATGTAAAACGTTGAACAAAAAATACGGCGGACCTCAAGGTTCTTTTTATTATTTCCTAAATAAAATCGCAGCGCATTTTCCTAAAACGAAAATTACAACCCTTGCCTATCTTCATACTTTCAAACCTCCTGTAAATTTAAAAATAGAACCTAACATTCACACCATTTTTTGTCCGATTGAATTGAATCGCGCAAAACCAATTACTGCAGAAAACGCTGCTTCGTTTGTAAAAATATTAGAAAACTGGAGTACTACTTCTCCTCATTTATTTTTATGGGATTATACGGTTCAATTTTCGAATTACATGTCTCCTTTTCCTAATTTCGAATCTTTTCAGGGTAATTATAAACTCTTTAAAAAGAATAAAGTAAAAGGAATATTCGCTCAGGGTTACTCTGATATTCCTGGAGATTTCTCAGAATTACGACAATACCTTCTGGCTAAATTAATGTGGAATACTGATATTGATGTCGAAGCGACAACTGCTGATTTTTTAAGAGGCTTTTATGGAAAAGCTGCACCTTTTGTCAGCAAATATTTGAATCTTCTGGAAACGAATCAAAAGAAAAGTAATGCTTATCTGGATATTTATTCCAGTCCTGTGGAAGCCCGAAATACTTTTCTGACACCTCAAGCAATAGATCAGTACGATCAATTATTAGAGCAAGCTTCTGCAGCTGTCGAAAATGATTCGGTTTTGCATTCACGTATTCAAAAACTACGTCTGGCTTTAGAATATGTTTATTTTGAACAGGCAAAATTTTACGGAAAAAACCAGCACGGAATGTTTATCGTAAATTCTAAAGGAGAAAAAGATATAAAAGAAGGTTTAACAGAAAGAGTGCTTAAATTTGCCAAGTCCTGCAATCAGTTTGGTATTTACGAACTCAGTGAAGGCGGACTTTCTCCCGATAATTACTATAAGGAATGGCTGGAAATTTGCAAAAATACTACCACACACTTAGGAGAAGATTTAAAAGTAAATTTTATAACCCAACCTTCAAATGAATTTAAAGGCAAAGGAAGTTATGGTTTAGTTGATGGAAACAGAGGTTATAGAGATTTTAATATTAACTGGATGGGCTGGTACGAAAATAATCCTGAAATTGAAATCGAAACAAAAAAGCTCAATTTCAATATGTTAAAACTTAATTTTCTGAACGATCAGCGGCATTGGATTTTTATGCCAAAAAAAATAAAGGTTTACGGTTTCAAAGACCAAAAATGGAATCTTCTGCAAGAAAAAATTTGTGACAATTTAACAGAAGACTTTGAAATTACAACAAAATCATGGGAAATTACAGATCAAAGCTTTAGTAGTTTTGTCAGGATTAAAGTCATTGTAGAAAACCAATCAGAAATACCGTTATGGAGAAAACGTAAAAACAAAAAACCAATGGTAATGCTGGACGAAATAGAATTGTATAAAAAATGAAAATCTAAATATGAACACGAGTGACAAAAAAATTATGATCATAGATCATGATGAAATGACAATCGAAATTCTGAAATTTATTCTAAAAAGAGAAGGTTATAAAATAAGTATTGCCAAAGACGGTATCAATGCGCTGGAACGAATTTCTACCATTATGCCTGATTTAGTGATTACTAACATTATTGTGCCCTTAAAATCCGGTCTGGAAATCATCAGTCATATCAAACAAAATTTTAAAACCATTCGCGTGGTGGCACTTTCGGCACTTGGCGAAGAAGAAAATACTGTTGAAGAAGCTTTTGAATTGGGAGTAGATGATTTTATTGCTAAACCCTTTAATCCAAACGAACTTTTATTGCGAATAAAACGATTTTTATAGCAATTTAAACTCTATTTTTAAGAAATACGAATACCCCAAACTATCGTAATTTCTAAGAAGTACCAATTTTCAGCTATTTATAGCTATATTTGCACAAAATTTAATGCAAATGAGCACTTTCGAAAAATTCAATCTTCCAAAATCAGTACAAAAAGCAATCGACGAATTAGGCTTTGTTACGCCTACTCCTATTCAGGAAAAATCCTTTGCCGTGATTATGTCTGGCCGAGATATGATGGGAATTGCACAAACCGGTACCGGTAAAACATTTGCTTATTTATTGCCTCTTTTAAAACTATACAAATTTACCCCAACCAATACGCCGAAAATTGTAATTCTAGTTCCAACTCGTGAATTAGTAGTTCAGGTTGTAGATGAAATCGAGAAACTAACCAAATACATGTCGGTAAGTACACTTGGTATTTTTGGTGGTGTAAATATCAATACACAAAAAAAAGCGGTTTACGAAGGTGTAGATATTTTAGTTGGAACGCCAGGTAGAATGATGGATTTAGCTTTGGATGCTGTTGTGCGTTTTGATGAAACTCAAAAATTAGTTATTGACGAGTTTGATGAAATGTTGAATCTTGGTTTCCGTACGCAATTGACAGCGCTTTTGGCGATGATGAAAACCAAACGTCAAAACATTCTTTTCTCAGCTACCATGACCGATGAAGTAGATGCTGTTTTGAATGACTTTTTTGATTTTCCGGAAGAAGTTACACTGGCTGCTTCAGGAACTCCGCTTGAAAACATTACTCAGGTTACGTATAATGTACCTAATTTTAATACAAAAGTAAATCTGTTAAAACATTTATTAGAAACAAACGAAAGCATGGAACGTGTTTTGGTTTTTGTGAATAATAAAAAGATTTCGGATATGCTGCATACCAGAATCGAAGAAGATTTTGAAGGTCAGTTTGGTGTAATTCACTCGAATAAATCTCAGAATTACCGTTTGAGTACCATGGCCGAATTCCAGGAAGGAAATCTTCGTGGACTGATCACTACAGATATCATGGCGAGAGGTTTAGACATTTCGAATATCTCTCACGTTATTAACTTCGAACTTCCTGAATTTCCTGAATTGTACATGCACAGAATTGGTCGTACAGGTCGTGCAGATGCAACCGGGACTGCGATTAGTTTTATAACTCCCCGCGAAGAAGAATTTAAAGTTGAGGTTGAAGTATTGATGAATCAGGAATTGGCAATAGCTGATTTTCCTGAAGAAGTGGAAGTTTCATCAAAACTAATCGAACCTGAAAAAGACAAACAGCCTATTAAGTTTTTAATGAAAAAACAAACCCTAAAAGGGGACGGTGCTTTTCATGAAAAAGATAAAAAGAATAAAAAAGTAAATCTTGGAGGACCTTCTAAAACCAAAAAGAAAACCCACGGATCTGTGAACAGAAATATGTTGAAAACGAGAGACAAGAAAAGAAAAGATAAGAACAAATAGTTTTTTTTAGGTTCTTAGGTTCTGAGTGACTAAGATACTAAGTGGAAAAACATAAAAAATGGCTTAAAGATTAAAACAATCTTTAAGCCATTTTTTTATTGCAGGATCTAGCAAAAAACTCAGAACCTTAGCAACTTAGAATCTTAGAACCTTTCAATTAAATTTTAGTAAAAACCAATCCTACCGGCGAACACAATTCTATTTTTTTTCCGGTATTGGTAAGTTTTCCTGTGATTTTATCTCTTTTAAAAATAATGATATCATTTGTGTATTGATGGCCAACTAAAAGGTAGTTTCCGGTTGGGTCAATAGCAAAATCCCTTGGGCCTTTTCCTAAAGTACTTTCCTGCTCTACAAATTTAATATTCCCGTCTTTTTGAATTTGATAAACCGAAATTGAGTTTGCATCAACACGATCTGTTACATAAAGAAATTTTCCGTCAGGTGAAATTTTAATCGCTGCGGCACCAGTTCCTCCGGTAAATCCTTTTGGCAATATACTGGTTTCGGCAAGTCGTTTCAAACTTCCTGATTTATCATAACTAAAAGTAGTAAGAGTTGCATCTAATTCCTGAACTAAATACACAAATTTACCGTCTTTACTAAACGTCAAATGCCTTGGGCCACTTCCTTTTTTTACATCTACAGATCCTTTTAAAGTTAGTACTTCATGGCTCGCACCCGGATTGTATTTATAAATAAAAACTTTATCCTGACCAAGGTCATTCGATAGAACAAATTTTTTATCCGGAGAAAAAACAACCTGATGTACATGTGCCTTTTCCTGACGTGCTGCATTTGGTCCTTTCCCTTCATGCTGAATCAATTGCTGACCTTCTGTTATACTTCCGTCAGCATTCTTTTTAAAAACAGCAATGCTTCCACCAGAATAATTAGCAACGATTACATTTTTTTCATCATTAATTAAATGGCAAGGATCTGCACCCAATGAAGAATTTGTATTCAATACCTTAAGTTTACCCGTTGGAGCATCATAAGTTAAGGCTGTTACTGCACTTTGATTTCCGTTTTCGTTTACTGCATAAACAAATTTATTATTTGCAGCAACAGATAAATAACTCGGACTCACTACTTTTTCTGTAGAATTTTTTAATTTAAATTCTCCTGAAACGCTATTAAATTCGTAAACGTAAATTCCTTTACTATCACAAGTATTGGTATAAGTTCCTACCAGTAAATTGAATTTATTCTGAGCTTGTGAAGTTGTGAATGCCAAAGCCGAAAAAAGAAACATATATAATCTTTTCATAGTTTTTATTTGTTTTTTGAATAGGCTAAAATACTCAATAATATCGTTCGCAAAGTCATTTTTTGTTACAAAAGAAATTACAAAAGTTACATTATTCAAACTCGCTGTTAACTTTTTTAAAGCATATAAGTAATATAAGTTCATTTAATTTTTCTGTAATTACAGTTTACTTATAATCTCCTATATTACTTACATGGTTTAAATACCATTACCTATATGTTTTGATGAAAAATTTGTATTTTTGACCAGTATCTACAAAATGTAGTGAAATAAATCTAAGCCAGAATGCATTTTAAACATCCCGAAATTCTATACTTTCTGTTTTTATTGATTGTGCCAATTTTGGTTCATTTATTTCAATTGCGACGTTTTAAAATCTCTTATTTTACTAATGTACGTTTCTTAAAAGAGCTTTCGATTCAAACCCGAAAAAGTTCTAAAATCAAGAAAAGACTGTTATTAGCGACTCGTTTATTATTGCTTACGTGCATTATTTTAGCTTTTGCCCAACCTTTTTTTGAAGCACAAGACAGTAAAAATGCAACTAACGAAATGTATATTATTCTGGACAATTCGTTTAGTATGCAAGCCAAAGGCAAAAAAGGTGAATTATTAAAACGTGCTGTTCAGGAATTATTAGAAAACACGCCCGAAGCGACTCAGTTTTCGTTATTAACCAATACCGAAAATTATTGGAACACTGATATTAAATCATCCAAAAGTAGTTTACAGAACTTAAAATACAGCGCCACTCCTTTTGAACTTCCGTCGATTATGGCGAAGATAAAAGCACATAAATCGGCTTATAAAAAAGACATTGTTATTATTACAGATGCTGTTGGTCTGGCTGAAAAAGATGTGAAAAACATTGATACCGAAGAGAAACCCTATTTTATAATTCCAACGGCAGAACAAAAAAACAACATCGCTATTGACAGTATTTACATCAACCAGACTTTAGAAAATTTCTATGAAATCAGCGTAAATCTATCGGCTTACGGAGAAGATTTCAAACCTGTTTCTATGGCATTGTACAATCAAAATAAACTCATTGCGAAAACAATTATCAAGTTTGATGCGAAGAAAAAGAAAGTCAATTTCACAATTCCAAAAGAAGCCTTTCACGGATACGTAACTATTGAAGATAATGGTCTTACTTATGATAACAAGCTTTATTTTAGCATTTCGAAAAATAAAAAGACAAATGTTATAAGTATCGGCGAGCCCGAAAAAAGCAATTTCTTATCGAGAATCTATACTTCTTCAGAATTCAATTATAACAATTATTCGATTAGCAATTTAGATTATAATAGTTTAGACAAACAGAATACGATAATTCTAAATGAGCTAGTTGAAGTTCCTCAGGCTTTACAAACTACTTTAAAAGCATTTGTATCTAAAGGCGGAAACTTAGTTGTCATTCCTTCTGAAAAATCATCAATTTCTAATCTTAATTCATTTCTTGGTAATTTCGGAAAAATCCAGTTCAATACTCTGGAAAACAAAACTAAGTTAATTACCAAAATCAATTTTGATCATCCTTTATTCTCCGAAGTTTTCGAGAATAAAATCACCAATTTTCAATATCCAAAAACAAATAATTCATTTCCTTTTTCCAGCCCTTATCCGGCCGTTTTATCGTATGAGGATCAAAGTGTATTTGTAACCGCAATTCAGAATCCGGTTTCTGGAATCACTGTTTTTTCTGCACCAATAAACGCAGCAAATTCAAACTTTCAGCAATCACCATTAATTGTTCCGTTGTTTTATAAAATGGGGCAAAACAATCAGAAAACCGGAGTAAATGCCTTGACAATTGGTAATAATCAGCCTTATTTTGTAGATGTATTACTAACCAAAGATGCTATTCTGGAAGTAAAAGGAACAGAAGATTCCTTTATTCCGATTCAGCAAATATTAAATAATAAGGTAAAACTAACCTTTAACGATTTCCCGGAAACAGCCGGAAATTATAGTGTTTTTGATAAAAAAGAATGGATAGAAAACCTAAGTTTTAATTACAAAAGAACCGAAAGCGATTTGAGTCAGGTGAACACCAACGTGGTTTCTGATTTTAAAACTGCCGATACAATTTCGACCATATTTAATACATTACAAACTGAGCGAACTGACAGCCAAATTTGGAAATGGTTTGTTATCTTTGCACTGTTATTTTTAGCATTAGAAATGGCCATTATCAAATTCGTAAAGTAAAACTTAAAGTTTTACTTTTTTTTGAACCATTAAGAGATTAAGAAGAATAAGCTTCGTCTTAAATTTTAAATGGTAATAGAGACTTAAGTACTATTTCTGTTCATTAAGAATATTGAGTTTTTCCTTTATTAACTTAATTCCTTAATGGTTCAGAAAAATTAAGCATTCATGTTTCAAAATAATTTAATTGTTTCAGTACAAAATAAATATCTACATATGAAAATAATCATCAGAAGCGCCAAAATTATCGATTCAAAAAGTCCGTTTCATAACCAGACCGTTGATCTTTTAATTGCAGATGGTTTAATAGAAAAAATAGGAACTTCAATTCTGGATATCGAGGATACCACCGAAGTTAAATTTGATAATTTACATCTTTCTCAAGGTTGGTTTGATAGCAGCGTTTCTTTTGGAGAACCGGGTTACGAAGACAGAGAAACTATTGCAAACGGATTGAATGTTGCTGCAAAAAGTGGTTTTACCGGCATTGCTCTGCAACCCAACTCCTTTCCTGTTATCGACAATCAATCACAGGTGAATTTTGTAAAAAACAAAGCAAATGGTTTTGCTACAGCACTTTTCCCTATTGGGGCTTTAACAAAAGCGAGCGAAGGAAAAGATATGGCAGAATTGTTTGATATGAAAAAATCCGGAGCTGTTGCTTTTGGAGATTACAATAAAAGTATCGACAACGCCAACTTGCTTAAAATTGCTTTACAATACGTTCAGGATTTTGACGGATTGGTTATTACCTATTCGCAAGACCCTAATATTAAAGGAAATGGAGTGGCAAATGAAGGAATTGTTTCGACCAAATTAGGGTTGAAAGGAATTCCAAATTTAGCAGAAGAACTTCAAATATCAAGAAACTTATTTCTACTGGAATATACGGGAGGGAAACTTCATATTCCAACAATTTCTACTGCAAAATCGGTCGAATTAATTAGAGAAGCTAAAGCAAAAGGGTTACAGGTTACTGCGAGTGTTGCCGTACATCATTTGGTTTTAACCGATGAAAAATTAGAAGGGTTTGATACCCGTTTTAAAGTTACACCGCCGTTAAGAACCGAAACCGACAGACAAGCTCTATTAAATGGAGTAAAAGACGGTACGATAGACATCATTACTTCAGACCATAACCCAATTGATATCGAATTCAAAAAAATGGAATTTGATACCGCTAAAAACGGAACAATTGGTCTTGAAAGTGCGTTTGGCGCTTTGTTAACTATTTTACCGTTTGAAACGGTAATTGAAAAATTAACTTCGGGAAAAGCTGTTTTTGGAATTGAAAGTGATTCAATTGCTGAAGGTTCTAAAGCTAACTTTACTTTTTTTACTCCGGAAGGAACAGCAACTTTTACGAAAGCCAATATTCTTTCAAAATCTAAAAATTCTGCTTTTTTAGGAACAGAAATCAAAGGTGCTGTTTATGGAATTTTGAATCAAAATCAACTTGTTATATCTCAATAATTACAATGAATAATTCAATCGAAGAAGGAAAATCAATCGCTATTACCAGTTATATTTTAATTATTGGTGTTTTGATCGCGATGTCTATGAACTCTGAAAATAAAAATAGTTTTGCCTCTTTTCATATTCGTCAGGCTTTAGGATTATCACTTGCTTTTATTTCCTTCGGAGCCATTATCAGCAATTTCGACAGCTTTATGATTACTTTTCCCATGTGGATTTGTATTTCGATATTATGGACATATGGCATTTTTAGCGCTATACAAGGGCAAACAAGACCAATTCCTTTAGTTGGGAATTTGTTTCAAAAATGGTTTAAATCTATTGGATAAAAAATTCCAATTTTTGAAATTGCTGCGCCTGTTCGCTATCGCTCGAGTCCAAATTCCAAACTTGAAAAGTTTTTCAAAGCTTGAAAATTTGACAAAGATCAACTTCGAAAGAAACTCATAACTCAAAACTTATAATTCATAACTTTCCAAAAGAAATGAATCTATCTTTAGAATATAAAATACAAGAACCAAAAGTTATCTTAGATAAAAATCCTGTTTTACTTTTATTACACGGATACGGCAGCAACGAAGCTGATTTATTCTCGTTTGCTACTGAACTTCCTGACAATTATTACATTATTTCTGCCCGCGCGCCCTATGATTTACAATATGGAGCTTACGCTTGGTATGCTATTAATTTTGATGCTGACCAGAATAAGTTTTCAGATAATGAACAAGCGAAAACTTCACGCGATTTGATCGCTAAGTTTGTTGATGAATTGGTTGTCAATTATCCTATTGATGCCAATAATATTACTTTGGTTGGTTTTAGCCAGGGTTCTATTTTAAGTTATGCTGTTGCACTTTCGTATCCTGAAAAAATTCAGAGAGTTGTTGCCATGAGTGGTTATTTCAACGAAGAAATCATCAAAGAAGGTTACGAGAAAAATGACTTTAAAAACTTAAAAATATTCGCCTCTCACGGAACTGTAGATCAGGTAATCCCTATTGATTGGGCGAGAAAAACTCCTGCTATTTTAGAAAAACTGCATATCCCGGTTACTTATAAGGAATATCCTGTTGGTCATGGAGTTGCTCCACAAAATTTCTTTGATTTTAAAAATTGGCTGGCGGAGTAGTTTTCTAGTCACAGTTTTTAGTTATTTTAAATCCTTATAATGAGTAATTTTCCAATTATATTAACTGACGAAAAAATTAAGGACAGTAATAAAGAATTTAGAAGAGCGCTGTTTTCTTTAGATCAAAATAGTATCAATAAAGATAATTTTACTCACTTAACCAGGATTTATTCTACTACAAAACAATTGGATATTAGAAATAAAGCCTTAAGATTATTATACGATTTTGATTTTCCTGAACTAAAAGATTTCTTTGATAATGCCTATAAAAAAGAGCGTTATCTTGACATGAAAATCTATGCGCTTCGCGGACTTTCGTATTTTATTAGCGAAAAGGAAATAGAAAAATTACTGCTAAAATTTAATCTGACATTGCTTAAAAGACAGCAAACTACTCCTTATAATTATCAGGAATACGAACTTTTAAGAGGACAAAATTCTTTACCTTATTTAGCTGAAAAATACAATTACAATTGTTTTAGAGAAACACTAAATCAGGTAAACGAGCAATATAACGCAATGCCTGAAGCTTTTAAAGGGCATTTTACAATAGATAAAAATGGTGAGTTTGTATCTTTAAGAAATCCCGATGAAAGTTCGCAAATGATTAAAGATTTTTTTAATGGTAAAAAAGAACAATAAGAATCGTAAATTAAAATCGACAAGCAACTATAAAATTCTGAATTCCAAGAATATATTTATAATTACACTCATTGTTATCCCTTTAACTATTATAAGTGTTTGGCTTTTTGGACTAGGAAATCATAGCTCCTTTTTTGAAAATTCGCTATTATCAACAACCATTTTATCTATAACTTTCTTCCTATTTATAACTATTGGATTATTCAAAGGAATTAAAATAAAAGATAATTTGGGGGAAATAACAGATCGTTTTGATCCATCAAAAATTGATTTTATAAAGGAAGCCGTTACAGACCGAAGTATTGAAGACGCACCGGATGTTGGTGAAGGATTCTTTGGAATTATAATAAGCCTAATTTTATGGTTTGTTATGGCCGTTATAATTAGCTATTTATGTTGGGCATTTGGCGCAATAGTATGGTTTTCTATTTTAACTTTTATCGCAATGCTTTATTGGATATTCTTCAGGGCAATACGACTTGTTTTTAAAAAATCATCTAAATGCAGAGGTAATTATTCAAATAGTATTTTATATGGATTCAGTTTTACAATCCTTTATAACTTTTGGATTTATGCAATTATTTTAATGACACTGCATTTTTCTTAAAATAAAAAAGTCGCAGCTTCAAACTGAAAACTGCGACTTTAAACTTTTACTGTCCTGTATAAATAATTTTACCATTCTTTTTCAAAACATAACCTTTCCAGGGAATCAATTGATAATCGTCTTTAGTCCAGGAATCACCTTCGGATTTTCTTTCTAAAAGGATTGGTTCTTTTTGAGTATCCAGAAAAAGTTCGGCTTGGTTTCCTTCAAAAATAACATAGGAAACTGTTGAATATGTTTTTCCGTCTTCGGCATGAGCTAATTTTGTTCCCACCTCAAAAAGACGCACGCATTCTTTTTTAAGTGATGACCAAGTATAACCTGCAGAAGGTTTACATCCGTGAGTATCGACATCTCCGCCAACTACTTTTTTTGTTTCTTCTTTTGGTCTATTATTTTCCTGTGCAACTTTTTTAGCACAAGAAAATGAAAGAACAATAATAACCGAAAATAAAAATATCTTTTTCATATGTCCTATAATTTAGATTGCAAAAAATAGGATTGCTAATGACTATTTTTGATACAACCAGGTTTGATTAACCTCAAAAGTAATCTTATCATCGTTATCAACAAAATATTTTAACAAGACTTCTCCCCATAATTCACCATTGCTATAATCAGCAATAATCCATCTGTGGTTTAGAATTTTTATTTTATTGATGATGAACTTGTTTGGACCAATTTTATCCTGACCTGTGTAAGGATTTCCGTTTGGATTTGCATTTAGGTCTAACAGCTTCTCTGTCACAACCGGAATTAGCTTTTCATATAAAATTACTTTTCCTCCAGAAGCACTATTGTCAAAATAGTTTTGTGCATTTTCGTTATGTTCCAGAGAGAAATAATCTGCATCAGCTAATTTTGTTGTTACCAAATTAATACTGTCTCTTAATTTCTTAGTTGTTTTATCATATCTTTCCTCACCAAATTTTACTTCTCTACTGTAAAACATATAGGTAAAAACATTCATTAATATCGCAAGGATAAAAAGATAAAGCATTAAGGATTTTTTCATTGTTGTGGTATAATTAAATTGTAATTTCTAAGTTGTCGTAAGCCAGGAACACGTTTTCAGGCAATTGCTTTTGCACTTCTTCATGAAAGCCTAAAACGTGGCTAATGTGTGTTAAATATGCTTTTTCAGGTTTAACCAAATTGATAAAATCGAGTGCTTCCTGCAGGTTAAAATGTGTATCGTGCGGTTCTACGCGCAAAGCATTTACCACTAAAACTTTAAGATTTTTTAGTTTTTCTACTTCAGTTTCGTGAACCGTTTTAACATCGGTTAGATAAGCAAAGTCATCTATGCGATATCCAAAAACCTGCAAATCGCCGTGCATCACATTTACCGGAATTGCGGTTTTGTCACCAATAGCAAAAGGTTGATTATTAATAACCTCAATAGTTTTAACGCTTGGAGCGCCAGGATATTTGTTCACAGTTTCAAAAACATAATCGAAACGGCGTTTAAGATTGTCAATAACACGCTGGTGTGCATAAACGGGAATTTCACCCTGTCTGAAATTAAACGGGCGAATATCATCTAAACCGGCAGTATGATCTGCATGTTCGTGTGTAAACAAAATGGCATCGAGATGTCTGCAGCCGCAAGAAAGCATTTGCTGCCTGAAATCAGGACCGCAATCGATAACGTAAGAATGTTCGTTCCATGTGATCCAAATGGATACGCGGAGCCTTTTGTCCTTAGCATCAGTGCTTTTACAAACGGGATGATCGACTCCGATTATCGGAATGCCTTGCGAAGTACCAGTACCTAAAAAATATACCTTCAATTGAACTTAATTTTTTTACAAAAATAGGATTAATTCTCTTTCATTAGAAGCCTAATTTGCTAACTTTGTAACAAATCTATTTAAAATAAAATGGGTACAGAAATAAAACTCAAAGGTGACAAGGTCATCGAACAGATTCCTTCCATAAAAGACAAAGCGTTACGCATTAATTTAAACGAGAATATTTACGGAACTTTTGCTGAAATTGGTGCTGGACAAGAAACCGTCAGGCATTTTTTCAGATCCGGAGGTTCATCGGGAACAATTGCAAAAGCAATGTCTGCCTACGACAAAGATTTCAGTGATGCAGTTTATGGGATTGAAAGTGACGGCCGCTACGTAACCGAAGAGCGATTAAAGAAAATGCTGACTCTTGAAGGGCAAATAATCGAAGAACGATTAAGCCGAGAAAAACATCCTACAAAACTTTTCTTTAGTTACGCCAACACTGTTGCCACTATAGATTTTGCCAAACAATTTAAAGGTCACGGTTGGGTTGGAATTCGATACCAAATTGAACCTGACGAAGCTTATAACGAAATTATTCTTCATATTCGTTTTAAAGAAACTGATGCCAGACTACAACAGGAAACACTGGGGATTTTAGGGGTAAACCTTATTTACGGTGCTTTTTACAAATACAACGATCCAAAACGATTACTTCGTTACCTATACGATCACTTAGACAAAGACCAACTCGAAATTGACACTATTAACTTCTCAGGACCTCGTTTTGCTGATGTTGACAATCGATTGATGAGTTTGCAATTGGTTAAAAACGGAATGACTGATGCCGTAATGTTTAATCCTGAAGGGAAAAACGTATTACCGGCAGCTGTTTTATACAAAAAGAATCTTCTTGCTTTTAGAGGAAGTTTTCGTCCGGTTACAAATGTAAACCTTGATATGTACGAGAAATCACTTAAGATGTTTCTTGAAGAAAATAAGGTTGAAAAAGACAACACTTTGGTCGTTTTTGAAATTACACTTTCGAATTTACGTTCTGATGGTGAAATTGATGAACGAGATTTCATGGACAGAGCTGAATTGCTTTGTTCTTTAGGCCAGACTGTAATGATCTCCAATTTCCAGGAATATTATAAAGTGGTTGAATATTTTGCTAATTATACCAAAGCAAGAATGGGATTGGCAATGGGGGTAAATAATTTAGTGGATATTTTTGATGAGAAATACTATCGTCATTTAAGTGGTGGAATTCTTGAAGCTTTCGGAAAATTATTCTATCGCGATATGAAAGTATTTTTATACCCAATGTTGGGCGAAAACGGAGAAATTATCACTTCTGAAAACTTAAAAGTTCATCCTAGAATGAAGGAATTGTACAAATTCTTTAAATTCAACGGAAAAGTGGTTGACATCGTAGATTACAACCCTAATATTTTAAATGTATTCTCCCGAGAAGTTTTAAAAATGATCAGTCAGGGGAAATCAGGCTGGGAACCAATGCTTCCGTCTGGTGTTGCCGAAATTATAAAAGAACATCATCTTTTTGGATATCATCCGGAAACTGAATTGGAACAAAATAATATATAATACAAAAAAGTCCTAAAAAGAAAGTTTTTCTTTTTGGGACTTTTTGGGACTTTTTTTGTTTTGGTTTTTGAAGGAATGGGAATTTTACCGCAAAGGTCGCAAAGTTTTTTATTATTTTTTTTTGCAAAAGTTAAGTTCGCAAAGCTTTATCTAGATTAAGCTTTGCGCACTTTGCTTATTTTTGCTGGACGTGAAACTTTGTCAAAGTTGTTGAAACATTTTTTCATTTTAGCTTTGCGAACTTTGCACATTTTAAATGCAATCTATACAAAAAAACTTAGCGTGCTTTGCGGTAAAAAATTCTGCATCAAGATTACAACCTGAAACAAAAATCTTATTTCAAAATTTGCGCAGCGTGTTCTTTTGTTTTTACTTTTTCGATTACCTCATCAATGATTCCGTTTTCGTTTATTACGAAGGTGGTTCGGTGGATTCCGTCGTATTCTTTTCCCATGAATTTCTTTGGTCCCCAAACGCCAAATGCATTGATCACTGATTTATCTTCATCGGCTAATAATGCAAAAGGGAATTCGTATTTGTCTTTGAATTTCAGCTGTGCTTTTTGACTGTCGGCACTTACGCCCAGCAATTCGTAATTATTGGCTTTAAAACGCTCGAAATTATCTCTTAAGTCACAAGCTTCAGCTGTACAGCCTGGTGTACTTGCTTTTGGATAAAAGAAAACGACTAATTTTTTTCCGGCGTAATCTGCCAGTTTATGGGTTTTTCCGTCCTGATCAACTCCTGAGAAGTTTGGTGCTTTGTCACCGGCTTTTAATGTTGTCATATTTTTTTATTTTAGATTTTAGATTTTCTTATTATGCTGTATAATTTTAACCGCAAAGGTCGCAAAGTTTTTATACAAGTTTTCTTAATTGGTGATACATTTTAATGTAAAGTTCGCAAAGCTTTGTGCTGAAAACTGCGACTGAAACTTATGACTTTTTTCCATTCCCCAGATTGAAGTGAAAACCCCGGAGTTGTGGTAATTTACATTTTCACATTGGCAAAGCGACTCCCGAAACCTCGGGATAAACTCCGATAAGATTGCTTAAAAATGGTATTGCCTCAATGAGGAGTTGTAACGGAAAGCTGGATTAGGCACATCATGAAAATTATGCTATTTTTACGGGATTAAAAATACGGAAATGAATAAAGAAGCTCGCGTACAATTTGTTATAAATACGTTAAAAGAACTCTACCCTACCATACCTATCCCGCTTGATCATAAAGACCCCTATACGTTGTTGATTGCTGTTTTGCTTTCTGCGCAATGTACGGATGTGCGTGTGAACCAGATTACGCCTATTCTTTTTGCAAAGGCTGATAATCCGTATGATATGGTAAAAATGTCGATAGAGGAAATTAAGGAAATTATTCGCCCGTGCGGTTTGTCGCCAATGAAATCGAAAGGAATTTATGGTTTATCGCATATTTTGATTGATAAATATGATGGAAAGGTGCCTCAGAGTTTTGAAGCTCTTGAAGAATTACCTGCTGTGGGACACAAAACGGCGAGTGTGGTGATGTCTCAGGCTTTTGGTGTGCCGGCTTTTCCGGTTGATACTCATATTCACAGGCTGATGCACAGATGGAATCTTTCGAACGGAAAAAATGTGGTACAGACGGAAAAAGATGCTAAAAGATTATTTCCGAGAGATTTATGGAATGATCTGCATCTTCAGATTATTTGGTATGGTCGCGAATATTCTCCTGCAAGGGGATGGAGTCTGGATAAAGATATTATTACAAGGACTGTTGGCAAAAAATCGCTGATAGAGGAAGCTATGAAAAAGGAAGAAGCTACTAAAAAGATCGTTAAATAGCTTCTTCTCTATTTTTTACATACTGCTTTTAAGGGCATTATATTCTCCTGTCATGTTTAGCGATCTGTAGATACCGAGAAGTGATTTTGCAGCACTTTCGTTTTTTGGTTCTATATTCAGTGCCTTTTTTAGGTACGGAATTGCACTTTTTACAATATCGTCTTTTTGAGCATCTAGTTTATCATATTGCTGCATTTCGGCAGGGCTGTTTCCTAAGGTGCCCATAAGATCCTGTAATTCTTTTCTAAATTGCATTTTGACATAGGCCATGTTGATATAGCAAGTCATGCAATTTTGATTGACTTGCAATGCGTCTTCGTAATATTTTTCGGCACTACAATAATCGTTGGTTTCCATGTAAGAAAACGCTAAAGAGACCAGAATTTCTTCTTGTTTTGATGGCGGATTTACATTTCTCGGTTTTTCGTAGAGTCCTTCCTGAATACTCGCTTCTCTGGCACTCATTGAAATAAAAGCTTCTTCTTGTTTTGTTTTTTTATTGGTCGCATAAAAAATAACAACTTCTCCTGTATAGTTTAGCCTTTTTAGTTCTTCAAAATACTTAATGGCAGATTTGTAATCTTTTGCTGCAAAGGCGGCTGATGCTGCATTAAAAAGGTTTCGGACATCTTTTTTATCGAACAGGTAAACTTCATAACTTTTATCGGCGCTTTCTTTGAATTTTTCTGCTTTGAAATCATTGTAAGCTCCGTCTACAAGTTTGGATTTCATTTCTTTTAGAGCCAAACTTGCCTTGAAAGCATATTTGTAAATTTGAGAATCATTTTCATACAATAATACATCCTGATAGGCTCCTACTGCCAAAGCAAAATTAGCAGCGGCATCTACATTTTTGCTTGCTAGGTCTTTGTAAACATTGCCTTTTGTAAAATAGAAATCTGATTTTACCTCAACCGGTGCATTTATTATTAGGTATTCTATTTTCTTTAAAATAGCTAATGCTTCCTGGGTTTTTCCTTTGCTGTAATAAGATTGCGCTTCTTTTATTTCTTCTTTTTGAGCGTATGCACCTATATTTATTGATAGGAGCAGTAATAAGATCTTAAAATTCTTTTTCATTTTTCGGTTAAGTTTGGTTGTTAAAATAGCTTAAGGGCACTACTTGTAATGAACAATTGCAATGTTGGCTTAAAGAATAAGTTTTACTTTTTTTAAATCAATATTCGACAAATATTCATCTCTTTTAATATTTTATATGATATTAAAATGAACAACAAACGAAACTTGGTTAGGGTAATTTTTGGCCATAGATGATTTGGTTTTGGTTATACTTATTTTTTTGGTTATACTTCTATCCGGTTATTATTAAAAATTGAATTTTTCTACTTATTGAAAGGTTTTTAATACACAAACCTCTTCTATATAGTTATTTTATTAAATAAAAAACTGGTTTTTAACTAAAACAAAGCTAAATATAAAATAAATATTTGATATTAAGATAAAATATAGAACTTTAACAAAATGCCTGTAAAATTATTGTCAAATTTTTATCAATTCTAAGTGATATATGAATAAAGGAACTGGCTACTAATATGCTAATTCTGGTGCAAAAATTTAGAGTGGAATTTATTCTGCAATGAATTGTGAATATATTGCGTCCCAACGGTTAAAATCGTAGGCTATGTTCCCTATTATTGAAGTTGTTTTTTTATTATCGTGTTAAAAACATAGTGCAATGTTTTTATCAAATTGAGGAGATTTTTAATTGATCTTTAATTTTTGAAAACAATTCGTTTAGTATTATAAGTAAAAAAAAACTCACTACCTGTATTTGCATACAAATAGTGAGCTTTCAACCAAACGACCAGTTGGTTTTTCTTTCGAAATAAACATCCGACAAATGTAGTGGG
>Ga0247810_10000662_pt1 | contig 31336 bp, 28 predicted proteins | sample UWRJL119311C1_FD_179918 | JGI IMG/M metagenome (GOLD analysis project Ga0247810, IMG submission 179918) | Plant litter microbial communities from Arlington Agricultural Research Station in Wisconsin, United States - UWRJ-L119-311C-1 | ecosystem: Environmental > Terrestrial > Plant litter >... | reverse complement strand
CAAAGTTGTAGCTGTAATCTACCTGTACCGTACCGTATGGGACGGTACAGTATAGTATGTACTGTACATACAATACTTTTAGTGGTACTGATACTGGTAGTGGTAGTGGTAGTGTTTAGTGTCACTGGTAGTGTGAGCGGTCGGGTAACGGTAGGACAGCAGCGGCGGTAGCTATAGCAATGGCTGCTTGAGGAATAGCGCCAACGGTCAGGGCTTGCGAGCACTACGGTTCCCGAGGGAGAGGGAGGGATAGGGAGAAGTATTGCATGGTGTGATGTATTAGTATGTTAGTGGTTGTTGGTGATGGTGTTGGTGTGTCGGTCGGTAGCTGGTCGCCGCTGGGCAGGTGGGCGTGGTGATGGGTGGAGGAGGAGGAGGAAGAAAAGGAAGAAGAAGAAGGGGAGGAGGAGGAGGAGGAGGAGGAGTCGGCAGTGGAATCATGGAGTCATGGAGTCGTGGAGTTTTGTTTTGTTTGAGAGGGCGGTTACTAGTACTAATCCCTTCTACTGTTTGTTGTTGTACTGTACCGTACCGTACTTACCATGCTATGCTTTTTTGCTAGTGCTGCCAGGAGGAAACTAGTCCTTCAAACCAAACTACTTATTGCTAGTTAGTGCTCGCTGACTTTTACAGTGGGGAGACCACGACCGATATTACACTATACTACACTATACTATACTATATTATACTATACTATCCTGTACGGTACGGTACCAGCAGTGGATGGATGGGGGGGTGGGGGGGGGGAGAAACGGCGGTTCGCCTGTCTGGCTGGCTGGTTAGCTTCGAACTGAATTGAATTGAATTGAATTGAATTGAATTGAATTCTGGGCTTGACTCTGGCAGAACTGGCACATGCTGGGCACACCCATCCGCACCCATCCACACCCAACACTAATAAAACCCAAAGCAGGCCCTGTCTCCCATCCCATCCCATATCCCGGCTACGCTTGTAAGGAACTGTACTGTCTGTACTGTACATTCCGTGCTAACTTGTCGCTTGTCTGTCGTTTTTGTAGCTTGGTTTTTTCCGAGAGCCTGTGCTTCGGGCTCACTAAAAAAACCACCACACAATCGGACCCTGTCTCCCTCCCCCGCCCCACTTGCCCACAACCCTCGCAAAACGGCCTTTTCGTCCTTTTGCTTCTTTTGCCTTACCCTCTCCCAACCCTTCTTCTTCTTCTACTTCTTCTTCCTCCTCCTCCTCCTCCTCACCCTTCCTGCCTGCTATCGCTGTCCGCCCATCTTCCGTTCGTTCGCCTTCTCCTCCGTCGCACACCATCTCGCCCCCGTTTGGTTCCGACTTGCATTCACTTCCAAGTCAACCTACCTTACAGCCCAGTCGCCCGCCGCCAGCCGATTTGACCATACCGCAAGCACGTGAGCCCGGCCGTTGCAGCTTAAACGTTTTCGCAGCAAAGTACAGCGTTTGGTTGGTACCGTCGCATCACAGGCAACCCAGTAACACCATCCTCACGTCTCATCGCCGGACAACGCGACTCAACCATTCCAATCACTACCTACGTGGACAATTTGTACATTCCCTTGCTGGAACACATTGGCTCCAGCAGTCCGTGAACACGTATAACGACGGGCAATAATCACGCATTCTCGAATCGACTTTTACTCACAATAACTATCCAAGATGCCATCCACCACTGTATAAGCTCGCGACGACCATCGCCCTACACCAAGCTTCCACCACGAAATACGAAATCACTAACGATGTCCCCAAAACTAAAGCCGCTTTTGCTACCGCAATTGGTCGAGGAGAGAAGAAAGAGAGAAAGTGCTTCCGATACGGAAATGGACCTTTCATCGGGCTACTTTTATTCACAGGGCTCGTCGAACTCGATACCCTCACCTGTCACGCCGACCTTTTCGACTCGTGGGCATTTCAGGTATCCCAGCTCTGCATCATCGATCGAATCACCTTACCATAGCACCATGGCCGACAGCCCTTCGTCGCCAACCTTTGTGCCAAAGCCCGGGAGGAGGTCGTTGCCGGATGTGCAAGAGGAGCCTCATGATGAACGCGATGAAGATTTCCACATGTTTGAAAATATGGACGACGATCTCTATGATTGTTTATGTAAGTTACTCGCTTTTGCGGCTCGTGCCCAAAAAAATAGGTAGAGTTTTTAAACTAATGCGTGCTGCTCAATTAGGCGACGATCATCAATGCCCTCATCGCGACAATTCAAGATCGCAAAGCTCGGTACAGCTATCCATGAATTCTGGATTCGATTATGACACCACCGACGGATTTTTTAGTGACGGGGAGCTTTCTGTCAGCCCACGCTCAAAGAAAAGGAGGGCGGTCGATCCGCCTACAGGTTTTGCGACGAGATTCGAGAATAAGTTTCCATCATTTTCCCGCAAATGGCGATCACGAAAGCCTTACGAAGCACCATCCATCCTGCGCAGTTCAGCGGAGCTACCATCCGACATTCCAACTTCAGGCAATGGCTCTAATCGCTCGTCATCGCTGTCTGACTCGAAGCAATATGATTACCAAATGCCCCCAACACCTACCAAGAGCAATTTTGGTTCTCGAGAGAGTCTGGCGCCTTCGACTCCAATTGATATCGAGAAGGCGAACCGAAGCAGTGCAGAGGTCGAAGAGAACCTGGCCATCACTCCATTACTACCTCCTTTGATGATTGATGCATCAGCAAACGCCAAGCAAGCTTCTGTACATTCGCCATTGCAATCTCCCACAGTTGCTGAAACGAGCGACACATTTTCAGGCGCCATTACACCCATAGACTCAATCACGACGCCACAGCTGTTTGGCATTCCGTCACCTCCCTTGAGCACCAAACCCTCGATCTCATCATTCCATCGAGTCGCATTGAGCCGGCCCTCCCATCTCATTCCGTCCTCGGACATCCCGGGCATCAAAATCGGAGACCCTGTAGATGAGTGGTCACACAAATTAGGCCATGCCAATTTCAATATCCACCCTGAACCATATCTCCCTGAAAGCTTTGATTTGGAAGCTTGTCGCCAACTGCGTGCCAATTGGGATTTGGCGCGATGCAACTACACCAAGCATCTCGTGCGAACCGGAGAACATTACGGTGTAACCTCAAACACGTACAAACACACTCAGGATAAGTGGGCAGCCACCGAAATCAAGTGGAAGAATAACAATGACATTACCATTGCCAACACGGTCGAAAACTCCTCGGATCCGTTTGCAACTCTAAAACATACCACGCTTGGTGATGCTGGAAGCAACCAAATCATGTCCAAGCTTCCATCGCTCAACGACACTCGCAGCGCAGGCAAATTTCCCTTGCTCGGCGATGAAGACATTGTCGGTCCCATGGTTCAGGCTGCCTCACAATTACAGCGCAGCCCCAACAAAAAAGCCAAGCTCTACAAGTTCTTTGCCGAAAAGTTCCCCCTCGGATTGTCGGGGAAATCTTGAGCTTCCCATCAAGAATGGTGAAAAACTACTAGAATATCCACGCGCCCGCCTCACGGCGATCCCTACTACGCTAGAAGATAACTTCTTGCGTTTCAACATTCTCACGACTTCAACGACCTCGTTGTCACTTTTGGAGTATTGCATTTTTTAAACGATACCCACACGCTCGCTAGCAAACTACACTCCTTTCTAACGGATCATGATTTCTTTACTTGTACCCAATTTACTTACTGTCTATTTTTTAAATTCTTCTCTGTTGATAGGAAATATTTACCTTTTACTGGATTGGAAAACGGACTTAGGTTCTAGATTCTGGCTGGGCAAATTTTAGAAGGAAAGCCTGGATGGCTTTAGGGGAAAACCGATGCAGGTGCATCATAAAGGAAAGGCGCAGCACTAGGATCACTCCTGGGAAATGAGTGATGGTGCTCAGGAAAAGGAATTGTGTATACTAAAAAAGTCGTGTCACTGTATGGATAAGGAGCGCAGGTGGCGCGGAAGAAGGAGAGCATGCGTGCGTGCGATGGAGGCCGTGGAGCGAATGGCGGCTATTACCTCTGCTGGCCTTTCTAGGTCTCATCTGGGAGAGCGCAGTCTTTGTTTGCTGAGGAAGATGGGGTTGTATTTACGTGGGTGGATGTAGATATGATGATTGAATGAAGTAAGAATGAAATGAGAACCAAAAAAATATCATGATCAAAGTGAGCCATCGCATCCATCTCCCTTGCCCATACAGCACATACAGCACGTACAGTACCGCAATCTCTCATCTCCACATCCCCAGAGTTTGACATGTCTGGCCAGGAGCGGGCCAGCGGACGTCCGGAGACTAGCAGAAAGTATGTTATTCCCGGGCGATGGCGTAATGGCGAACCATAAATCTCTAAACGAATCAGATCCGGCGTGCGCAGCCGCCAGTAGTAAGTAGTAGCAGAGTACATACATTTACAGAGTACATTTACAGAGCACAGTCGAGCCCACGCTAACGGTAATCTGGTCCTGTACAAACCTGTAAGTAATATGTTCAATGCTTATAATGAGCAATTTCAACAATGTGTAAAAGGTATTGGAGGGGGGGTTTATTTTATGCTTTTGGTGCAGAAATATATATATCACCTCTGATAAACTGCACACAAATATTTCCCCCTCACCTGACAATTTGACAATTAACATTTCATTCGCCTTTGGCAATATCTCACAGGCAGTTTCAACCTGTTGGTAAGATTTGATTAACGCGGGTCAAGCAACCACGTCACGTATTCCAATTGAGCTTTACACGGTCGGTAGGTATCTCATCACCATCTTGTACGTAGTTGATACCAACAACGTATGACCACCGAAATATAACTAGCGCTTATATATGATACATGTAGTAGTGGCCCCATATTTCAAAGTGAATCCACAGGAGCCAAGCCTCAAGCAGGTTTTTCGGCCTTGAGAAGATATATATATCTTTAGGAAGTCCTGTTGGCGTTGTATTTGTGGTAAAAAAAAAGGGACTTATCCAACTCGATCGTCACCCTACACGCGCGTTATCAAACTGCCTGTGGTTGGGTTTAGCTAAGTCAAGATGATGAAATTGTAAGATCAGGTTGAATAGAACGACGGGGGAATAAGAGCAAATGTGCCATTCATTCCCACACATAGAAGCACAAATCTTTAAACAGAAGATAATTTAGAACCTTAGCTTTTAATCTTATACATATCCATTTACAACAGCACACATCTCTTAACACAAGATAATTAAGCCCTCAACACGTATCAGCAGCAGCATCTTTCCATACCCCCTGAAGTACATTTAAAAAGAGGCCCAGCCAATCCTGGACGATGAATCAAGTCTTTATTATACCACAATGTGTGAAAAGGTGATGCCGGGAAGGCCCAGTTGGTCAACGCCAGCAACCTGAACCAGTATAATGGTTAGCACGGGAGCTCAGTAGCAGGCGAAAGGGAAAGAAAGAAAGAAAGGAAGAAACATACCGGGTCTCTAGTACCAGCTTGAACACAAACAGCAGTTTGAAGACATTGATCGTTTAGAAGATCATCGGGTTCGATCACTGTATGCCGGTCAGCGATTAACTTGCAACGACAACCCAAGATTGTTCTTTTTAGGGGGGGGGAGGGCTCACGACCGGTCGCGTTCAGCGTTGAACAGTACTTGAAGAACCCCAACCCGCCGAAATTCAAACCCAGCTCCAAGCGTAGGAGAAATTCGGGGCCTTCTTGGAATAATGCGGGAGATCTCTTGTCAGTGAGATCGCGGCATACGCTGCTTGGGAATAGTCGGCGGCTGCGCAGCAGTTAAGCTGGAACACGCCGCCACCGCAGGCTCGAAGGGCATCGCCGACGGTGGTGCCAGGAGGAGGATTATGGACAGTGTCAATAGGGCTGGTGTTGACAGTACCGGCCAAGGCCAGAGCTATCACACTGATAATATATTGAGCCTTCATAATACGTAGAGGTATATGTATATGTATAAGAAGTATATCTGATGAAAGTAAAGGATCCAAAGCCGACGATAAATTCGAATATAAGAGTGCAAGAATGAGTTGAAACCCCGTTTGCAACTCGGTGGTTTTCTTACGCTGTTGAGTCGGGGTACTTATGTTCGAGAACCGGACCCTCCAATGCCAAAGATTGAATTTCTCCAAGACCTTCTTGAAGTCATATTCGAAGTCATACTTGAAGTCATACTCTCATCTTCTTCTCATCTTCAAGGAGAAGAAATAGCCGTTCTCTACGTAAGGGAAATTGCCTAGTAATGTTTTGAAGTTTAACCATAACCCTATTTATGCCAAATGATTGCCGTTTGTACAGCGAGGGAACTTCCGCAAAAGTTATATAGTCTAACTAAACCTTTTGTAAGCAGAACTGGTAAGAAGTATAGACATTTTAAGGCTACAAGGAATTCGAATCCTACCGAATAGCATTTTCTATGTGCGTCCAAGGAATTAGAACGCAGGTCGAATTCGCTTGTTTCACCTTTTAAACTAAATAGTCCTTTTTCTCTTTGAAGCACGATCAATCATAAAATGCAAAAAAAACTAAATAGAGACCTAAGAGAGTTGTTCAAGGCCGACACTAGGAATAGGTCAAGTGCCAAAGGTACCGTACGTATGATGGGTGTGTAAAAGCTGCATTCATGATAAGAAGAAGTCTAATGCTACGTAATATATGCAACGGACGTCACGTGGTGCAGCTCCAAGTATGAGCCTAAGAGCTTGGAAGCTTTTACCAAACACCTTGTACATAGCTTGGGTGGAAGGAATGGCGATTTAGCATTAAATGATAGCTTGACTTGGAAATGCAAACTTTTCCCTTCGCAATGCTTTAAAAGAACACACTTCAGATCTAGTATGTTAACGTTTGTATGTTGACGGTTTCAGAAAAATCTGTGAGTAGATTGAAGAAGAAGAAGAAGAAGAAGAAGAAGAAGAAGAATCCATGGCTCGTGACTGATGCGGATCGACGGTTTAAAAGTAACTTGCGAGTAGACTGAAGGAAGAGAAAGAGTCCACTGCCGTAACTGATACGAACTGACTGTTCTAGGGTCTAAAGGAATTCATGACCGCAAAGAAAAGTGTAGAAGATATAATTGCCAAGTACTTTTGCTGTTACAAGGAATGTCTTGTTTGAAAGCGATGTTCGGGGTTTGTCACAAGAAAAATACGTGCAATACGCTTCTCGCATTGGTATATGTTGATTATAGTGGGGCGATAGCCAGCCAGCAGACGTCTGGAGACTAGTAGAAAGTATATCGTTCCCGACGATATACGCCCTCCCCGCAACTCAATCTCTGTCTCCTGCTCCATATTTTAGTCTTTTCTATCTTTCGCTCTGCTTGCTCGCCCGCCCAATTGCTTGGAACGCTGTGTGCCATCTTTGGCTTTTTTGGCCCTCCATTTTTTTAAGCACACCTCGGGACACATGGCAAAGTGGTGATGAGGTGGCGTCGCGATGTTGTCATGTTTTGACTTTCTCGCAAGATCGGTTTCTTTCTCAAATACCTAGAGGAGCATCCAGCATGTATTTGTGGAGTCGGGACGGGTAGATAGGTGGAGGTCCGACTCTGCGACCGAGGTTGTTTGTTCGTTCTTGGATTTTGACTTTGGAAATATTTTGTTCCCTGGTGTAGATTCTTTTTCTTCTTGATATCTTCTTGATATCTTCTTCTTGATATCAATTTTCTTTTTAAGTTTTTTGTTTCTTTTCGGAATAGAAGGTTGGTCTTGAAGTGTATGTTTGTATCTACGTATGTATGCATGTATGTATTTATGATTCATGAGCTTGATCATGGGAAAGGTATCATGAAAGGAGATCTACAAGACTTACCTACCTACCTATTCAGATCATGATTGATCCCCATGACTTGTGTAGTCCGAAAGAACGCGTCTCTAACTGTTGAGCTAGCTCAAGCTGCATCCAAATCTGCATCTAGAGCTGGGTTCAGGGCTAGCTAGCTAGCGATGCCTACTTGGTAGCTACAGGAAGTAGCTGAGCACTTGGGACTGGTATATTGTCCGCGTTGCTGGGGATAGTGTGGCATGATCGGGCTCGCTTGGTATGAGGAGTATGCATATCAAGATGCCATCAGACACTGTTGTAAATGAGATATGCCATCCACATCTGCTCCTCTACTCCGAGGTCTGATAAGCTTGTTGTGAATTTTTATCGTAAGAATGTCAGGCCATGCCGTGAAACTGTCGTTCGGGTTGCTTGTTGCATTTTGGCATATAAACGACTAATTGATATATTAGATCAGTCTCCATCCTGACATATACCCCCATCACTATAATAGCAAGAGACACTAGTCAAAATTGATAATTGACAATCATGATAAGCGTTGTGGATGAAGACTGATCAAGGCGTATTTGCTAATTTGACGTGATGGACGGAAAAGTCTACCTTGTTCAATGTGGAATATGAGAATCACAAAAGCCGAGTAGGGATCGTAATGTAATATGTAACATTCTTTAAGGACTTCAGTTTCAGAACTGGATTTCATGGTCCTAGACTTCTATTTATCCTGCATCATGTACTTATCGTCTTTGAAGAATACCTTCGATCAGCCCAAAGGGAAGTTGTAATATAGACAACGCTCAGGTGTTTTTTTTTGTTTAGAACTCTTCGCGAGACTGATATCCTCAAATGTTCTAAAAAGGTGACTTCGGGCGTACTGCTCTCGCAGAATACCAAACTGCTATGTTCGTCCAGCCATCATAATAAAGGTTGAAATCCATGGCTCTTTGAGATGGGAATTGCCTGTCTCAGCCAACTTACCTGATCTTAATACCAGGAAAAATACCAGTGACGTTTTACTTTCTTTGCTCGCTCTTATTTTCGTGAAGCAAATTTTGGGGGGCATTTCAGATAGACTTGTACCTTTGAAACCTTCGTAGGTATCCCTTCAGCTGTGGGTATTTGAATAAGCCAAAGCCATCTTGACAAGATCAACTTACATTCTGTGGCCTGTGGCTATAGCGGACGGGAATACAAATAAAGAAAACTAAGGATAGAGATTATGTCTTCTGTCAAGCATTGTAACACGATCACACAATGCATATATGGTGTTCTTGGAGATCCAGTTCTTTGTCACATCATCATTTCATATTCATCAATTTTATAGTTATCTTTCATGACCGGTCATTATTAATGCTACAGTTTGTTCTCCAGATCTACACATTTCCAAGTAATACTTATCTGTGACCAAGCTATTTGCATCAAATCGTCACTGATATCACGCCTGTCCATAACAATACCAAAACTCCAAATATAGCGCCTCCTAGAATTTTCACCAGTATCTTCAGAGAGCTGCTCTGAGTTTCTGGAGCTTCCGATTCATCTGAAGCTATTTTGAAAGACCCCATTGAGCCCATTAGGTCCGCAAGATCATCATCAGCCCTGGGCTGTGTAAAGAACTTTTGCTGAGCAAAATCGACATCGGCAGGTTCCTTTCTAAATAATGTTGGTATTTTCTCGGTTGGTTGGAATAGGCTAGAGTCTTTTGTCTCTTGAGACATAACTCGTAGTCTAGGTTGGTTGGGAGGGTTTCGAAGCCTTTGAGCAGGTGTGATGGGTGCTGGTGGAACCTGGAACCAAAACGGTCCCTTTTCAGCAGTGACAGGCGCCTGTCCAAACAGCTGAGAGCTTCGCTGTGCAGGCTGGTCTGGATGGAATGCTCTATGTTGAGAAAGGGTGAATGAAGGATCAGCGTGTGACGGGGATGGAGCCCAGTCCATAGCTTCACATTCCTCAAATCTTTTGACTGGATCAAAACGAGGACGGTACTGAGGAGCTGGTGGGGAAGCTGATTGCTGAAACGTCTTCTTAGATGGCATTTTGTCTAAAAAGGTTTGAACAGTGACGGGCTGTGCAGCGGCACGCTTTGCTGGTCCTACATGCAGCATCTTCTCAGGGATGGTCCATAATGGAGCCATGTTAACTTTAATAGAATGTTGTGCCGCAACGGTAAGATACAAAACAAAGAAGAGCGTGAATAAGTGGGCGCCGATGGAGGCTGGCGCGAAGGGGGCATCTAACATAACACTGGTCTGCATAGCTTTGTAAACAAAGATGCGGAAACCAAGCTGAATGGCTTGAAACTTGTACCATTCGTCAATGCCAGTGATATGCCTCCTAAATCCCTTTTCCCATTCTTTAAACTTTGGGTTCCACCAGATAGCGAGAGTACTCAAGTATATTCCAAGTAACGGATAATTGAAGGAAGTGGAATGCAACACGATAGCTGCGACCGATGGTGGGAGAGAAAGACCTTGATCTAGTAAATCTGCTGAGTAAAAGTCTGCGGCAGCTATAGCTAGCATCTTGATATGCCATAGCAGCTGCAAGAAGATTCCCAGATACCAAAGCACTCTAGCAGAGAAAAGGGTGGTGGAATATATGGTGACGTCTTTCGTGGAGAAAGATGACCTGTTGCGAGATTTCTCAAGGAGTTTACGTAGATAGTCGGCCTTTGCCGTCTTGGTGGTATCCTTTAACTTTGCTAAAACTTTGGGCTCACAATCTTCGCAAACTTGAGGATAGCGCTTTTCAAGCTCTACACGATATTGGTAATATCTTTTTTCGTTCTTCTTGTAATTAGGTGATCCAGGGTTGATATCAACATCATACTGAGCTAGAGAGGAAGTGAAGAGGTGCTGGTTGTTGAGGCATGTGGAACAAAAGACGTCGTCTTCGGATGGTAGTTGGAAGGGCTTCGTCACTCGAACCGGGGGTGAATCGGGTCGGGCAACTGCATATCTAGTTTCGAGAGGTTGAGGCGAGTCTGCGAAAGTAGAAGTCGCTGGGGGGTCTGTAATATTCCCTTGCTGTAGGAGGCACATTAGGTTATGAACATCTGGAACGGGAGGTATTTTAGAAACTTACAGCATCCAGATAGTTCATGGCATCACACCTACCGCACTCCCACTGGGTAATAACGCCGTCATACTTAACAGAGGATCTCTTATTGCAATAGAAGCACAGTAGACTCTTGCGGCCGAAGCTTGAAGCCATTTGCTTCCCATGACTTTTGGCGTAAGTGACAGTTCCCCAAGTTCCAGATTTTGGTTCGCGAAAGAGGTGTGGCTGTGAAACTTGAGAGCATCGGATTATTCTACCGCCAAGTGGCGCACGGGAGTGGATCATGGCTGACTTTATTCTGATTGGGTGTATATCCATATGTGGAAAATGTGGAACTTTTGGGAACAAGAGCTTGGAATTCGTTAAAACACGATTTGCATTTAAAAAAAAATAGAGAGTGTAGTGTCTGCCAGGGACTATAAACACTTTCATTGTTGACGTGCGAGAAGGATATTCCGTATGGACTTTGCCAAGACTCGTGAAATGCCAAGATTTCGACAGTGTTATACTTGTGAAGGAATCTAGCCTATTAACCAGACTCAAGTAGTTGCTCTTACACAAACGTCAGTAGGATTTGACACTCAAGAGTACTAACCTCCAAGTATAACTCATGTCTGATTCTATGGCTCTTTGTCAATGAGAGCCACGTTGGCCATTCAAAGTTAGGAAAGAGCAAATTGATTGATCCAAGTCCTGCTAATTAATGTTGAGTAACAGCTTGAACGTATCATCAAATAGTTCTAACACCACGAAGTGCTATGTGATACTACTTGAAATGGCCACCAAACCTTTACTAATTCACGCGTGAATTGATTACTGGAAGTTCTGAATGCCTAGAGTAGCATCAATGGTAATAATGTAGAATATTATTGCAGCTGCGATTGAGTGGCAACTCCTGGCAGCATTGATAATTATATCGTGCCTGGACGCCAAGGAAATGGTGTGGGCGAGCTTATTCCTAGTCCTCCCAGCAAACCTCATGTTCGAGATGTTTGGCATTAACACTAGAGTCTTCATTTATATACACTCAAGTGAACAGGTTACGGCTTCGATTAATAAACATGATATCTAACATAATCGCCTTTTCTCCCGCTATTTAATTCTCTATTAGACCATCAACCAAATTTCGGAGAGCAACCAGGTTTTCACTTACATGTCGAGTAAGAAAGTGTTAAGAATACACCAGAGTGAACCCTTGCGGATCGAGTGAAATACTGAGCGACGTGGCCATTATTCATACTCGGCTTCCCCAAATTTGACAGTCTCAACAGCAAACGGTCTAAACCCAGCTTTAAATGGCGTTCTCAAATGTGCCATACGTGTTCGCAGTATTCCTCATCATAATAACGGCTTCCTCTGTAATTCTTCCTATCTCTAGTTCAAATCGAGTACTAACAATATAACTAGCTCCGTGTGCTGAGCATCGTCACTTCTCGTGGCAGCCAAGACCCACGTCGCAATGGTCAGCCAAAAACTGGCCCCTCGCACATGGTGATTGTCTTAGGCTCTGGCGGACACAGTCGAGAGATGATAGGCCTATTGAGAAGACTCGATCCTGGAAGATATTTTCATCGCACTTACATTGCTTCATCTGGAGATGATCATGCTGAAGCCAAAGCACGTGAAATCGAGAGCAATATTCGGAAATTTCAAGCTGTGGGAGAATTCGATGATATCACAGCCGAGGGAGACGTTGGTAGCATTACCGCTCAGGGAATTCTTGATCCTGCTTGCGGAATTTGGGAGGTGAAGATTGTCCCGCGGGCGAGAGTCATCCATCAACCCATATATACTACTCCGTTCTCTGCATTTCGATGCTTGGCTGGATGTATCGAAGCTCTTCGCGCTGCCTCTAAGACTTCAAAAGCTGCTACATTTCAATATCCTGATGTCATTATTGTCAACGGACCTGCTACCGCAGTCATGGTAATCATTGCAAGCATCATACTAAAATTCGTGGGCTTAGCTCCAGTCTGGTCGATGCGTTGCATTTACGTAGAAAGTTTTGCAAGAGTCGTTAGCTTGAGCTTGAGTGGCAAGATCATTTTGAAGTTAGGGCTGAGTGACATTTTCATAGTTCAGTGGGAGAAGCTTGCACAAAAGCTGAACACAAATAACAGGAAAAGGGTAGAATATCTGGGAATATTGGCATTTTAGGCACATCCACTACGCTATTCTGAGCGGCGCGTTTGCTTCCTCTATGATAGATTTTCTGTTATCTATCGAGATGCTTTATCTGGCTAGGATTATGCACTCATCTGTTTATAAATTCATGCCTTGTCATGAATGTCACTATATAAAGGTATCAATGCTATTACCAAACGACACTCGTGCTTCAGATCATACAGTGACCGCTAAGTTGGATAAATTTTGAATGAAAGAATGAAGACTTCCACGAGAGATTTTTCTTGAATTCTTCTCTAGGCAGTGTACTGTTATTTCTAATCACACTATAATCTAGTATTATAACATGGCGCACACACCAATATCTTGTTACTCATACAGCTAATATACTTTCCAAGTATCGTACAAATCGATGAAGTATCTGTAATTACCCTCACGCCGGCATTCCTGTCTCTTCTGTTGGTTTTTCCAAGTCTCTTAGTTCTTCTTCGTCATGGGAGGTGCCAACGCCTGTATATGCACCCTCACGCTGTCTTGCAATTGCCTCCACTTCTTTAGTAGCCCATTCCTTCCACTCCTCGTAGCTCTTGTCTTCCATCTCCATACCGACCTCTAGTGCACCCTTCCCAAAGTATGCACCAACCCATTGCGCTTCTTCTCTGGCAACACGCCGTTCCACATCCTCTTGGTGGCGTAATTTGTAGAACTCTTTCCTCGCTATATCGTAGGCTTGGCTGTTGGTCATTCCAGCAACATTCATAAGCCAAAGTTGCCTTTGAACAACACTAGATACACTGTTAGTAAATGCCGCCTCGCAATATTCGGAAACTGTACCTTTCTCCGGTCAAAGGTCGTCCCCGTTGCAGTATTCTACTCCAATCACATTTTTGTCCGTCCTTTCCATCATCTTCCAGAACTATCCGCGGCCGAGCCAGCTCCCAGGGGTGATCACTAAAGAATTCCCTTCTTAATTTATCTTCTTCGTACTCGATGGGCTGGGGATGGAACATTTTGCTCGGCTTCCGGACCTTCGACTTCCGCAGTCCTCGGTGTTGGGCGGGTTGTGTTCGCGTCAGGATTGCTGCTGGAGGAATTGATTCTATCGTCTTATACCAACATGGTGGTTGTGCTATGCCTTGAGATTCCATGAGGAGGGTGGCAGTTTGATATACCCGTGAGGGTTTGAGGTTGAGTCCTCTCGCCATTTTTATGTTGGCTACTAACTCAGATGGCGACGTTAGTAGGAGATCTTGAGGTAAAATCGTAACTGGCTCCCGGAGCCTGCAATTGGTAGACTGATCGGGTTGTGTTGATGGTTCAAAAGTTGGTGATGTCTGTACAACTAGCTCCAAAGTTTTGTCTTGGCGGTAGGTTTTTGACAGTCTCAACTCAAACCCGACCTCTCAATACTCATCCTTATACCGCCTAACATCAGTCTATCAAGGAATTCACACTGTCGCCTGAAGCTTCAATGTCTCTAAGACGACAGTAACAGGTCAACATGTCACACGGCTCATGTCCATTCTTTGCAGCCCCTCGACGACTGGATCCGTCATCTCGAAGGTAGCCCCTCGCCAGGTGCTTCCATTTCTGTATCCAATTGCGCATGATAAGAACCACCGACCGAAGAGGGGACCAAGAGTTCAATATATACAACATTCAACGACCGGCAGCATCACGCTCCATGACTGGTTTCTCTCATCCCTCGTCCACGCTTCCCAATGTCACCTACATCAGACGAATGCACCACAAACTTCTAGATTCCTTGCGCCACGAAGATCTGGCGAACTTCTGAAGCAGAAGAAAATATACACGACCAGCTTTCGGCGCCAGCAGCACACTAGAGCTTATTTTTCTAGTCGGGCGCCAGATAATTTAAATGGAGAAATACATAGAAGTGAAGCAAAACTTGAGGTTGGGGAGCCAAACCGTACTCGAGAAGAACTCCTAGCTCTAGTAGATCAGTATGGTGGGAGTTCCTTCACAGATCAGCTTCCACTAGTCGAGCTTCCGAGACTTTACCAACCATCAGATGGACCTCATCTCACCGTTTCCGACAACGTTGAAGATGAGTGGCCTGCCCCATATCAAGAATGGCCGGCCAACGATGAAACCAAAGAGAAGTTGGCGCATCTAGCGGAGGCACTTCGTGATCGCACTAAAGACCCAGAGATCATTTATGAACTATACCGAGCTCTACCAGATCCACGGGCCCCATATCTACCAGCAAAAACTCGACACAAGCTCCTGCGACACCTGGCCGTCATTAAAAAAAAGACTGAGCAGTCCATGATGAGATACTTTTCAGTTATCAACGATATGAAATCTACGGCCATTCCTTTGAACGTTTCTGAGTGGAATAGTGCCGTGTCATTTGCTGCTCGGTGGGTCCAAAAATCAACAGAGGTTGAGGTTGAAGCTGCAATACACATATGGCGAGAGATGGAACATATAGCTGGGGTGAAAGCTGATGAGGTCACGTTCAACATTCTCTTCGATGTTGCATGTAAAGCGGGCAAATTCACACTAGCCGAAATGCTGTATAAGGAGATGGAAAATCGTGGATTGCCCGAGACGCGATTTTATCATGTCTCTCGTATATGTTTCCATGGGCTCAAGGAGGACGGTGATGGGGTGCGTGCAGCATTTAAAGAACTTGAGAAAGCTGGCGAAATCATAGATACTATTGTCTTGAATGCTTTGATATTAAGTTTTACACGCTGCAATGAAGCCAGCCAAGCTGAACAGATATATGGGTTTATGATTGAAAATTCAAACCCAGAGATACGTCCTAAAACTTACCTGGAACAAAGAGATCTGACGGACACATATCGGAAATGGTCACAAGCTGTAAAGCAACAGCCATATAAGTATGCCGCCTTTCAAAAACAAGCATCAATGGGTCCAGACATCCACACCTATCGAATCCTCTTCAACTATTTTGGTGTTACATTCGGCGATCTCGAAAAGGTTGCAATTTTCCTTGATGAACTGATAGCTTTGAAGATCCCACTTCACGGTGGACATTTCCTCGCATTTTTCAAAGGTTTTGCTATGCACGGGGGTATCCGGTATACCAAATGGACAGAGGATTTACTCGAACGAACCTGGAAGATTTTTATTTCTGCGATAGACGAAGGGGCGGAGGACTTGTATATTTCGAAATGGATGGTGTTGTGGTCGCTCAGGGCTTTTGCGAAGTGCTCGGGAAAGTCGAGAATGATTGCTGTATGGGAAGAGATTAGAGAGAAGTGGGATCCAAGCGAGCAAGAACTGGATTTTATTTTACCCAATTTGCGACAAATATTGGACGCAAATGATATGGCTGTAAATCGTCAAGATTGGATATTAGGATCTGGTTAGCAGTATAGTGTTAGATAATATGAAGCTGAAGTGTATTTGCATGCTATTTAAGCTAGCCTTCGGGCAAATGTCTACAACATATACACATGATATAATCTCGTTGATCCTGGCTTAGTTGTGAGAGCTTTGGTTATCTTTTGATGCTCAACTGGATCTCTGAATCAACTGTAGAGTCTTACAATGTAAGCCTACCATAGTATCGAACTCTGCAGGATAATCAAGTCGTTTGATAAGGTCTGTGTAAGTTCACTGGCACAAATGCCAATCAGTAGAGCACTCTAATCTTCACGTATAAATTAAATGTTGGTTTACTAGTACATTGCTCAAATTTGTCACAGATGTCGAAGAAATTCAATAATTCAAGACCAATTATTGCGCTCAAATAGTCCAATAAAGAAGCACCATGTAGTGAACCGTGGAACAAACAGTCCTTGGCGTGCGCCCTAGATATGACACTTTGCCAGCTGAACCAAAAGTGGATCTGAGACTCATTCTCATTTAAACTCGATGTTGAACTCGACGTTGATTTTAAAATAGTAAGATATATACCAATCGAGCCTTGCTTCACACCCAGATATCTCTGATTTGAGGAAAATGGCCGCATTGATGGAGAATGAAAGGTACCATTTATATGGTACATACACTCGTTAGTACGTACTTCTCCTGCACTGTTCCCTGAGGAGCTTTCTGTGTCATGTGGATGAGCATCAAGTGATGATAATTCAAATATACGCGCGGAACAAACATTTATGAACAAACATATATGTTATCAACTGGAAAGTGCTAATTAAGAATTAGTTCTAGTCAGTCAATGTACCTGGGTGTCAAGATTACCTAGTCTCTGATATTTTCTAGGCTGGACAGCACGAGTGGAGACTGTTTTAAAGTACCATAAAATTCCTTACGACGGTAAGTAACTTTCCAATAACTTCAAGATTGCGCTTTTGGAACGTGAGGGATTTTGAGATGTGTGCGACTTTTCAGCTTCTACAAACGCATCAAATCTACCATTGTATTCCTATTGTTACTAACACAACTTCTAGCAACCTTCTGGAAACTAGAAGATGTCAGTCAATATAACGATATAGTCGGGATACAGCTTACGATTATAGGTGAAATCATCTTCTCCAAGTGGCTTGGTTCCTCTACTCTGTGACCCAAGAATCAACCCATCTATATATATCAACGACTCATTGTCCATTTGCGAGTTTCTCGCCGAATCCAATCCCACCCTGCCATTATGGCCAAAGGATAAGCAGCTCAGAGCCCTGGCCAGAAGTGCGGTTGCTGAAATGCATTCCGGATTTACAGAGTTGAGAACTTATGATAGTAATTTTATAGCTAAATATACTGGAAATATTCCCATTTCAGCACAGGCCTTGAAGGATATCAAGCGTGTCTTAGAACTTTGGGATAATGCAAGGAGGCGTACTACTACAAGGATGAAAGAACTTGGGGAAATTGACGAAGGATTTCTCTTTGGGAGCTTTGGAATTGCTGATGCATTCTTCTGGCCGGTATTATGGGTACGTTAAGCTTCTCCCCCATAGTCGTTGTAGAAAACTATGATTGACCTTATTGGTAGCGATTTCGGACCTACAACCTTCCATTGGATACAGCAACTCCTGAAGCAATGGCTTGGATTCGGAAGATGTGGTCAGATCCAATTTTAAAAGAGGTATGCAGAGATTACTTTCGTCAGGCGGAAAGGCCTGAGACTCGGATTGAGAAGTACGACAACACGTTCAAAGGAAACCCAGAGGTTGTGGCCGGAAAGTTTGAGCAGGATTGGGAGTTTCCTGCGTGATGAAAGACCTCAAGCGGTAATCTAAGACTGACTCTATAGGAGGTTGGATAAACTAAAGGTCGGACGGTCCAACAGGGAAAGCTACTTGTTGTGCCATAGTATTTCAGGCAATTTAATTCAATTTTAAAGCCGACTCATGCCACAATACATCTGAAGTCACTGGAAACTTGACTTTCCATTTTTCTTATGTTATCCTATCTTGAGGTTTGACTTGGCTCATCTGATTTGAACTTTCTCATAATTCAGGACAATGAATGGAATACAAGCCTGGACACGGGGTTTGGATTACCTACCTAGGACGTGAAATATCTATTCCGAGAAAAGAGATTTGCGGTCAATCTCAGATATCACTAGAGATTGCCATTTCTTCTTCTTAATGCCATGGTTTTATATTACAAACGTAACCACTTTTGTTTACCTATACAATTTTGCTGGACTGCCATAACCTTTCATGCCATTCCATTTCATCTATACACTAGATCTCTCAGATCTATGAAAATGGCGGTAACCAGAAAGGATACCCGCCGTTTTTAATCCTGAATACACTGAGGAGAAAGCTATACATAAGGAAGATGACACCGGCCCAAACGAGAACAGTAACTTGCTGTACTTTTGGGTCCGAGATTCTTGGCACCTTAATAGCTAAGGAGATGGTAGCAAATGCGAGGAGACCATCTACGAGAGTATATTAGCATGAGTTGAAGTTGATAGAAAAGGATCGGAGAGCTTACACATAGCGGCTACAATTTGGGTTTCTAAGCCATATTGATTCGAAAACCCTCCTGCAAAATAGCTTACGCCTCCACGACCGTCGCCAGCAACATATGGAACTTTCCGGATGTGGTTAAACATGTGCCCACTAGTAAACAAAAGAATGGCAATCAAACTGATTGCGGCCCAGAGGTTACGGTTCTGTAACACCGGTAATAGGTAGGGCCCGAAAACTGCCAAGAAAGAGATTCCTCCAAGTACAGCTGTGATGCTAGCAATCCAAAGAGCCCAATTGATGGGACGTACTACTGGAGGGTGTGGGCGACCTTCAAGATGGCGTGACATCCAGGAGTGAATTTGTTCGGCAGATTGTGGTCTATACTTTAATTAGAAGGTGCACTGAAGTGAGATACACAATTGAGCTTACCCGCCAGCGAAATCGAATCTTAGAGGTGCAAAATCTGGAACAGCATGCGGTCCAGAGGTTGGTGGAAAGAATAGAAGGACTGGTGCAGTTTGTAGACCAAGCTGTGATGGAATTAGCTAATGCACTCCATTTACTGGTACTCATATTACTCACAGCCTGGAAGGTGCCCTTTCCATCAACAAAGTCCAAAGTACCTTGAATCAAGCGCGATTCCCCTTTCTTATCTCCTCTAGTCCAACTTTTAGACAACAACTCCCACTCGGGCTGGAAATCCCGGCATAACTGGCACCCAAATCTGTTCTCTAGGGCAGTTAGAAGCACAGCAACTGAATAGTCTCTTGGAGCTGCTGTCAGCTTTCCATAGCTAGAGTCATCAAGCTTTAATGGTGATGATGAGAGTGCTTTGGCGTGGAATTGCTGGAATTTATCCACAGAAGACTTTTTGGCACCAAGCGCAGTCAATGGAAGTAAAGAGACAATCAACGCCTTCAAGAAATGCATCGTGACTCGTTTCTTGTCGTACCTCAGAAGATAAAGCCTCGTATGAATGGAATGTGGTTGTAAAGCTCCAAAGTGTCGTGGCCTTTCGGTTCCTGCCAAGTGTACTAGAAACACCCCAGTGTCAGTGGGGTCGAGAGGCTAACCCCACCCCTTGTTGCCATTGTTTACGTTTTACGTCCGCCCAAACGCGGTTCAATGCACCTTTGAGCAACGAGCACAATTAATGGTGTATAAATACCAATCGGAGCAAATTGCAAAGATGGACTCTTCAATGTCGTATAACGATGATGAGAATGTCGAAAGCGTAATTTTCCCTCTTGTTTTTAAGTCCTTATTGCGCTAACGGTTTAGTGTATTTCTAAATCACAAGCTCTAGAACTTGCATACCAACAAACATTGCGCAACGCCGACCTCATTATCCAAGATGAAGCTGCGCGGCGCTTGAGACTACAGATTCTGCTTCTTGATGGTGAAAACAGCGATATACAAGAACAATTAGCTTTGGCAGATGATCGTGTTGACGGAATGGAGCAACAGTGTGAGGATTTACGAGCACAATTGGATATAGTCCAAGAAGAGGCACACCGTGACCAGACCGAGTTGCGATTACAGACCCGGGAGCTTAAAAATCTCAAGGTACCTTCACACTTCTCGACTAGTAGTATATGTTTTATTTCTTTCTAATCTCATCCCTAGGCTGAACTAAGTTCAATGAATGGGATAACCATGGATTCTACAAAAATCCTTACAGAAAAGTTATTACTTGCCCGGGAGCTCGCCACAATACGACCAGAACTGGAGCATCTTCGATCACAAGCCGCATATCAGCAAACGGTGTTGTCAGAAAAGCTAGCTTTGCAGCGTCAGGTCAGTACTTTGGAGGTTGAGCTCGAGACCGAGAAACGTGCGTCAAAGCGTGCAATGGAGAAAAGCAAGAAAGAGAAAGAATTGGATTTACAGCAGCAAGTGGATGACCTGCAGAAGGAATTGTCAGAAGAGAAGCGAGAACGAGCCAAAGATCGCCAAGCAGCGGAAGACGAATGGAATGCAGACAGAAAGAGGTTGCAGGAGCAATTAGAGGATCTTCAAGGAAAACTTGCTAAAGAGAAGAAGGGCAAAGGAAAGGTCAAGGAATTGGAAGCTGAGAAGCGCGCCATCAAACATACCCTCGACAGAGAAATCAGTGAAGAGCAATCTATGGAATCGCAACAACGATTAGAAGATCTTAAAGCAGAGTTTGCGGAAGAGCGGCGAGCTTGGGAGAAAGCCAAGAAGGTAGCGGCCAAGGAGTGGGAGTCTGAGAAGCGAACCCTTACGCGCTCTGCTGAAAAGGCAAACTCAAGGGATAAACTGGCCGAGCTACAGCAGCTAGTCGGAAAACTTGAAAACGATCTTACGACCGAAAAGAATGAAGCAGCGGAGGCACGAAAGAGCATGGAGAAAGACCTTGGAGTCGGAAAGCGAGCCATGAAGCGTGCTACTGAGACTGAGAATAGTCAAGCTAAACTTCAGGAGCTGCAACAACAGGTAGAGGACCTTAAGGCGGAACTCGCACTCGAGAAGCGTCAAGGAGAGAAAGCCAGAAAGTCCGCTGAGAAGGGGACCGAGGCCGCCAAACGTGCGTCAAAACAACTTTCTGATAAAAACGGCTCTAGCGAAGAGTACGATCAAGAACTTCGAGGACAGCTCGATCAGATTCGAATGACCCTAGCTCAAGAGATAAAAGAAAAGGACAAAGCGCGAAAAGAGGCAGAGAGAGAAATGAAAGCTTCAGAAGCTCAAAAAACCGTCCTTGAAAGCAAGCTGGATCAGATTCGAACTAAGCTACAATCTACAAAGGAAGAACTGAAGGAAGCTCAAAACGAGCTTAGCCAGGCTCGTCTAGCAACAGTGAAGGTGCCTAAATCTAGCAAAGGGGAGGTCCCATCGAAAAATCCTAGGAAGAGAAGTGCTGTCGAAATGAGCAATGATCTTACTATTGGAACTCCAGATGGAGTAGCAGATCGGAGAAAGAGAGCTCCTATAAAAAAGGGTAGAATGGATCAGACTTTGGTTGGAGAGAAGTCTATGTTTTCTATCACACCTTTCCTGAACCGTACTACCAACATGGCTTTAGACAGCCCAACTCAAGAAGAGGATGAGGAGCATACTGAGCGTGCATCTCTCCTAGTTGAGCAGCAGTTCATTGAAAGACAAGCTGAACCTATTATGGCCAATGATAATTCACCCACAGTTGCTCCAAAAGCAAAAACAAAGAAAAGAACTGCTGAGATGAAAGCTCTTCGTGAAGTAAAGTCAGGCAATACCGCTAAGAAGCCTCCGCCTAAAAAGGGTCAGATCAGCAGATTGGAGCAGGTGACCGAGGAAGATGGGGACGAGAACGAAGCACCTAACCAGGTTCAAATCGATAGCAAGGTTGATGGAGCAAACCCCAAGGTTCTCAAGACAACAGGGATTGCGGAGGAGACAGAACCAAAGAAGAAGAAGCGCAAGTTAGTCGGTGGGGCAAAGACTTTGTTTGATGAAGATGATGGCGAAACTACAAAGCGGCCTGCAAAGATTACCCTAGGACCAGCCCGATTGCTAGGCAAAGGTGGCCTCGCTGGGCCAAAAGGTGGACTGAAAGGAGGCCTTGGTAGTGCGAGCGCTTTTGGCGCATTCTCTCCATTAAAAAAAGACCGCAGAGGAGTAGGAGCAAGTTTCTTGGGATGAGGCCCTGTATAGTTATGTCGAGTTGCTTTCCGGTGTTAGGAGTTTTACATGCATCAAGAAGTAAAGGGGTGGTGGGATGGCTGGAGTTTAGGTTGATAATACTTGTATGAACTAGTTACTCTCGCAAAAAGAGAGAATGTCATATGCCCACTGAATTTTATTTGGTCTCAATATGTAAATGTTTAACTCGGTCGGTACTGGACCGAAATGTGCGGGATCAGCCGAAACAGTACATTTTCTGAGTGATCCAAACGCAATGCAACTAATCTAATCCATCCCATTATTTGGCCAGTTCTCCCATGCTTTCGCAACACGCCGCAAAGGCTTTCTTTAAATATCTAAGCGTAAATTCTTGTTTGCAGATCGATTGTGTTCGTCGTGGGGCCGTAAACAACGCAATCAAGCTTAACGTTCCTCGCACCTCTGCTCGCCCATCCTCATCCTCAACGCGATGGAAGAGTAGACAAGGCAAAGACTCTTTCGCGCGAGAAGCCAAGGTCCAAGGATTGAAAAGCAGAGCTGCATTCAAGCTCCTGGAAGCAAGCCTTCTTACCCATTTTCCCGCTCTTAGCTTACAGTCTCCTAGATTGATGCTAAATACAAGATTTTCAGGAAAGGACAAACGGTTGTGGACCTCGTAAGCACTGCACGGGATAAGCTGTATAGGGAATGGCAGGTTGATCATCTTAGGGATATGCACCAGGGAGCTGGTCTCAGGTCGCAGTTGAACGCACAAAACCGAATGGTCGCATTGTAGGCATCGACATTATCCCGGCCCAACCCCCTAAAGGCGTTTCCACCATCCAAGGCAATTTTCTCTCCTCCGAAGTCCAGGCGGAAGTCAAACGTTTCCTGCGCGATAATAATACTGTCCGGCCGCGCGGTTCAATACTTTATAATGCGGATGGAGAAGAGGAGGTTGCCGAGAAGGATGAGATTGAAGGGGACAGGGAGGCAGAGGGAGATGCGCGTGTGAGGGGGCGGAGTGGGAAGAGAAAGGAACAGCCAGGGAGAGTGGTTGATATGGTGTTGAGTGACATGTCCGCCCCCTGGGACCAGACCTCTGGATTTTGGAAGAGGAGTCTAAGTGATCCGTATTATAGGATGATGAACACGACTGGTATCAACTTTAAAGACCACGCTGGAAGTATGGTGTGTATACCTCTCTTGATAACTTATCAGAGTATCGTTGATTCAAGTTTAGGATTTATGTACAGCGGCGCTGTTGTTCGCATATGATACATTGAAGGTTGGAGGACATTTTGTCTGTAAATTCTATCAGGGAGCAGAGGACAAGGAATTCGAGAATGAGTTACGGAAAATGTTCACAGCTGTGCATAGAGAGAAGCCAGAGTCTTCTAGAAGCGTAAGTTTTATGCCCCTAATAGGTGGCTTTGCTGACTTTCCAAGGAATCCAAGGAGGCATATTTTGTGGCCATGAGGCGAAAACCCGATGTGATCAAGACAGACTCTAAAGCTCAATTAGAACTGTCTGCTCAATCTCTTGAGGAAACCGAAGAGACCAAAATTTAGAAAGCTATAATTTTCTTTACATTTTGCAACATCAGCTTGTCCTAATTTTGCTGAACACTTTATTGACCTTTGTTATCGTAGTTATGCTGTGAATAGTGTTTAGGTTGGCACGGTACTTTTTAAGCATTTTGCAGCTCGAGAAATTAGAGTGACTTTTACAGATGGGCGAAAAAGTAACAGCACTAAATGTTGGATGAAATATCATTGCATTGCCCTTTTTCGGTGCTATGAAAAGCTAAAATACGCCCTTCCATGCATTCATATAACTCCACCCACACCTCACCACATCACACTCCAAGGTATCTTGATTGCCGAAGAAAGCCAAAGACAAGTAACAGTCATCACCGATGTTAAATATCTATACCTTGAAACCGCGGGAAGCTCTGCGACCACGAGCCTTCTCAAACTTGCGACCCTTAGACTCAACTTTTGGTTTCTGTTTTCGCCATTAGTTATTGTCTCGATGCAATAGAGTGTGTCTCTTACCTTGTGGCTGTGGGGACCGAAGCCAAAGTGCTTAACGGCCTCACGGGAGTTCTTGGGACCTCTGAGGAGCAGAGTGTTGCTTCCAGTGGGGGCTCTTAGGGCCAATTGATCCAAAGTCAAGGCCTCTCCTCCAGCAGCGACAATGCGAGCGCGAGCGGTAGCAGTGAAGCGAAGGGCTGCGACACTGAGCTTGGGAACGCTCAATAATCGGTTGTCATCAGTGATGCTTCCAACGACCACGATGGTCTTGTTGTTTGACTTCTCCGATGTGTTGGCCACAAGCCTGGAAAGGGACACAGGAGGTCGGTTGATGCGAGACATAAAAAGTCTGCGGAGAACAACCTTGTTGAAGGAAGACTCAGTTCGGCCTGCGAAAAGTTAGAATGACACAAGACTTTCCCATAATTTGATGTAACTTACGAGCCAAGAAGCGGTAAAGCTTCACGAGTAGCTTGAGGTAGACATTGTCACTCTTTGGCGCCTTGCGGTGAGTGTTCCGGACGTGATGTGCGTCAAGATCGATACCTAAAGAATGCCTCCGTCAGCCTTTGATCTGCCATGCTCTTTGCATTTGGTCTTGCGACACAAACTGCTGCGCAGAAAGTCTAGATCTCCATAAGAACCTCATAGCCTTGCGACATTGAGGACTATTGTGAAGATGATAGACGTCCACTTGCATGCATCTGAATTTGGTCTTGCGACACAAATTGCTTCGCAGACTGTCAAGATCTCGGCTGCAGAACTCTCAGTCTTTCGACATCAAAGACACTGCTGGAGAGATGCAAGACATTCATTTGCACATAATATCCGGGAAGAACGTACCCATAGTTGCGGTGGTTGTCGATTTATCGTAAAGTCGTTGGGGTGTTGAAGTTGCTCTAGAAATTTGTTTAGCAGGTGGTGTGCGCCAAGACTCGCTTGACCACCCACTGGTGTTTGCCACCTATTGTTGCCTAAGGCAGCAAACATTAGAAAGCATCAGCCTTGTTAGGGACACCTTTTTTTACAAATTCTCCTAACCATTAGTGCTACTTATAATAGATTCAAACTCAATGCTGTTGGCACATCGTTTGAACGAATAGTTCCCCCGATCCTTCATCAATTACAAGTACTTGTGCTAAGACGGTATTATCACGTGTTGTTCTCAATACTCTCTGGATGACTTGCACTAGCAGACCTCTTGTTATGTTACAGGATCTTGAAAAGCTAGATAAATGTATATGTATGTAGATCGTCAGACTTATATTGGCATGCTTTTTGAATTTTACGTATGTATCATCTGGATTGTGGCAAAATTGCTGGGAGGAGAAATACGTAGAGCTGCGTAAATTTAACTTTTATGGATGATTGAAATTACCGGTGCCTTAGCGGTCTTGCCTCAGTGAGCACGGTAGTAGAAGACTGTTCGTTGGAGGGCAGATTTGTAACTTCAGCCTCTTCAAATTTTCTGATGTGCGTGACAGCTGCTGTTTCTTATGCATTTTGCGTGACTTTTTGTTTGTGGCTGAAAACGAACGGCCATGGGTTCACCAGACCAACTTCTTGCTTAAGCACGTAGCACGAAGCAATTCTAGTCCACCACTTCAAGTGTCTGCTGACTTTGTCGCGTCTCTTGTATAATACAAAATAATCTGGAGACCCCAGATTCATGCGGCAGGAATCGTCTTTCACTTGCTGACTAAAATTGTTATCCATTGTTTTAACTGGCCAAGCATCTCTCATATTTCAATGCCTAGTTACAGTCAGTACCTGACGTTATATGCTGCGCTTTAAGGGAGCTCTAGATCTTCATAGCCACTCTGGCCACCAACGCGATACGCCTGAGACAGTCTTAAACATCCTTCTACTACAACTCTATTGATACATACTCTACCCCGACCTTAACAAACCGACACCCTAAGTTCACCCATCTTGAATGATTCAGCGACAGCCTGTATTCTCGGTGGCTCCGTCGGGTAAAGCTCTTACAACAACAGCATCAACATCATACTGTGTGCCAATCTGGAGCCATTGAAACCGGTCGCTAGCAGCTCAGCACAAACATATTGAAGAAGACACGGATGGGACTCGCGGGATCGAAGCACCTTGGTTGCTAGACGGTGCAGCTCTGGTGCGCATTGTGAAGGTGGTGTGCATATCAGTGAAAGCTCTCGCAATTCTATTGCATGCTTACTCAAAATGGCCGTAAGGAACAAATATCGCATCAATAGACAATATTGACCTTTGTTTAGACTATACCTCCTAGAAAATATGGCCCGAAGGTGGCCCAGGTACGGGAAACAGTACGTCTGAGCGAACATATCCTCTTGGAGACAATTCTAACTTTATGCAGCTCTCACAACCAGTCTTTGCAGCATTCTGCGCAGGTGGAGTAGCTGGTGCTGTGTCCAGGACAGTCGTGTCTCCTCTTGAACGTTTAAAGATTCTCTTTCAGATACAAAGCGTTGGCCGCGAAGAATACAAGCTCTCTGTTGGGAAAGGTCTTGCAAAAATGTGGAGAGATGAAGGTTGGAGAGGCTTCATGCGAGGGAACGGCACGAACTGCATACGCATCGTGCCATATTCTGCCGTACAATTTGGAAGCTACAACATATACAAAAAGGTGAGCTTTTGCCTAATACCGTAGCTTGACAAACCTTGCTTAGGAAAATAACGCTATGCGGAATATCAATCTCTGACAAGATATCTTAGTTCTTTGAGACTTCCCCTGGAACAGATATGGGATCTCTTCGTCGACTAGTATGTGGTGGAGCTGCTGGTATCACTTCGGTCTTCTTTACTTACCCACTTGATATTGTCCGGACACGGCTTTCTATCCAATCTGCTTCATTCGCCGCCCTTACCAAAACACAACAAGCGAATCTTCCTGGCATGTGGGCAACTATGGTCACTATGTACAAAACGGAAGGCGGCATACTTGCTTTATATCGTGGTATTATACCTACGGTTGCAGGCGTCGCCCCTTACGTGAGTAGGGTTGTCCCTAATCCAGTTGCGGCGCTAACAACGCTTCTAGGTCGGTCTCAATTTTATGACATACGAACTTGTGCGGCAGTACTTTACACCTGAGGGAGATAAAAACCCAAGTGCCATACGCAAGCTTGCAGCAGGGGCCATATCAGGTGCGGTGGCTCAAACTTGCACGTATCCTTTGTAGGTCAATCTCCTCGCACTTGAAAACAATACACTGACAATAGAAAGTGATGTGCTCCGCAGGCGATTTCAGATTAACACTATGAGTGGAATGGGCTACCAGTACAAAGGAATATTCGACGCGATAAAAGTTATCATTGCTCAAGAGGGTGTGAAGGGGATGTACAAAGGCATCGTGCCTAATCTGCTGAAAGTTGCTCCAAGCATGGCTAGCAGTTGGCTCAGTTTTGAGATGACTCGGGATTTCCTTCTCACTTTACGACCCGAAGCAGAGGACTTGTAATGAGTCTGTTATAAGCATGTTTGACTTGCGTTGTATTATAGCATTGTCTTTCTCATATCAAGACCAGAACTTCAATGGTTGGTTGGTGTTGGCTATGCAATCCAGCCACAGGTTCTGTGTATGAAGGAGTAGATTAGTCTTGCTGCATGTCGATTAGGAGCTACCGAAGTAGAATTGGGTAGATGTTCCCTTGGCTAGGTCTTCTTTTGATGAGGAAAAGAGGAAATATCTTAGAATTGGGATTGAGGCCTGAGCGGTAGATACGGCCTCCAAACACAAAACATTTGTACGTATGAATAAAGATACACACACATATATATAAGATAAAACGCCTATCAATGACTGCGTGACTGTAGATCAGAGATTTCTTAAAGCATTGGTGACTCGGAGTAGGAATAATCGTTCAGGGCACCCTTAACAGCTTCTCCAATTTTTTCTACTGGCTTTACTACTGTACTGAGAGTAAACTCGTATTTATAAGCCGATTTTGCAGCATGTTGGTCCTTTCTCAAAGTACATTGACTGACAATCCAAACGTTGAACAGAATTTAGTACAGATGTTGAAATATGTCTGGGGTGACCATTAATATATACTAGTGTACTTAGTGCTTTGGCACTAAAAGTGGCAAGCTCAACCGACCTACCTCGACAGAGCCTCATCTTTCTCTCCACCTTACGTTAGCTCTTGGCCTACTCCAGCTCCACCCGTTCACGAAACGATATACCATCCAAGGATTTAGCAAACAACCTCACTTGGCTTCTTCTTACGAAACAAGACTCTTTCCTTTAGTTTGAAAATGGGTTCCCGTGGAGGTACAACTCTTTATGTAACGGTAACTATTCCCAACTGTTGAAGCTGATCAGCGATCTTTGTGCAACTGAGCGCTATCGTACTCTTCGTACTTTGCACATCTACAGAATAAGTTAATAAATACCAACTTATAGCTAACATAAAACAGGGCTTTGGTCCCGGAACCCGCGCTCGCGATCTTGCTTACGAATTCGAACGGTATGTCAGCACTTCAGTCCTATAATCAGCTTCGACGCGCCATCTCCCATACCCGTCCTCGTCCATCCTCCTCCTCCTCCTCCTCCTCCTCTCAAACCCGCGAGACCTGGCTGTCACCCTCCATCGTCAGCTGCCTACCTACCTTCCTCTCTCCTCATTCGGTCGAGCCGTCGCATATCGATACGAACCTTTGCCTCCTAACCTTTAGGTTGCGAGTGGATTGTACATAGGACGATGGAATTTCTATATATTGAACTCTATACTCCTCTCTATCCCTACCTAAATAATCTTCAGGAAAATAGGACATTTCTGACAAACTAATTATAGCTATGGTCGTCTCGTTCGCTGCGACATTCCTGCTCCACGGACTGCTCAGTCTCGTCTGTGAGTAACCTTCTTTCCTGACCCCTTCTTAAGTCACCTCTAATATAATTGACACTTGAAGAAGATTTGCTTTTGTCGAGTATGAAAGTCGTCGGGATGCAGATGATGCGTATTACGAGATGCACAACAAGCGTGTCGGTCGGGACGACCTTCTCAAGATCGAGGTATGTTGACCGATTCCAAACCTTGGACATATGTACTGACCTTACATCAGTGGGCTCGTACTCCTCCTTCTGCTTCTTGGCGCTTCGATTCTGGTCGTGAGCCTGAACGTCGCCCAGAGCGTCGTCGCTCTCCACGTCGTGGTGGTCGTTCCCCGTCCCCTCGACGTGGACGCGACTCACCCCGCAAGGATCGTGACCGAGACTATGACCGACGCAGTGGTGACAATCGTTCACGCAGCCCAGAAGACCGGTAAGCATTGCGTCTCATTTTAAAGGTTATTTGTACTTACCTATACCTCAGTGATCGAGACACCAAGGACGAGGAGCGCGAAAATGGTACCAATGGCGATGATAGAAAAGGTGACCAACCTGCGATCCCCATCCGCTGAATAACCTCTTGTTGATACCATACCATAGTCCCTGAAGACTCTCCTCCGCCGGCACATGATGAGCTAGACACTGCTGAGTAGACTGAATCACAACTTGGGAGGCGTACACATAGGTGGCATGTACAAAAAGTTAATTCTTGCACTTGGCTAATATCTTCCTTTTTGGGGGGTTCTCCTCATATCTCCTCTACTTCTCACTTCTGCTTGATTTACGCATGGTGTTTCTAGATACGATACGAATCCACTTTCTTCGGTCTTCGATTTAATCTGAAGATGACGATGAACTTTTGGTTGAAGCGAAGAAGCGTCCATTGATACTTGATAAGGAAATAGCTGCAATCAGCAATCAGCGTGGCAATACCCTACTGAAGTATGCAATTATGCCATCTTAGGGCTATTTGTTTTGTTATGTTAGGTGATATATTTAACCAGGCAAAATCCTGTTTTATCATTACCTCTTCTAAGATCACATGTGACAATTATACGAAAACCATAAAACCATTTTATGAACAGAGTCTAATACCACAATCTACTACACCATATCAAATAACGCCGCACTCTTCCAACGCCTTTAAATCCTCCAGCGATCTATTTCTCGTTGTTCTTTTCCAGTTTGCGATGTCTAGATAAGAGCTGCGACATCATAAAATGACTAACGTCTTCATCTGCCCAATACGACAAATGAGATGCAATAGTGTTCATGGGATTGAAATCAAGGACACTCCTAGCATGTATTAGCACCCATGACATCGAGCACAGGTTGGACTTTTAACTTACTCTTGAATACTGAAGTCAACTCGACCATTCGAGTTCAGAGCTCGAACCTTCATCTCTTCTTTTCGGAGCTTCTTTCCACGCTCCTCAGCTTCAGCCCAGTCATACTCCCCTCCGGATTCGGTCTGTATCTTCTTCCGATCTTTCTGGAATCCAGCATATAACGTCTCGATTTCATCGTCTATCAAAGTGGGTCTATTTTCTCCAGTGCCATCTCTGTCAGCAGCTGCCGTATCTTTGGCCAATTGTTTCTGTTTTTCATTCGTGTTTTCTCGTTGCAGAGCAGGCGTATCTGGGATAACACCGGCTACGATATTGGTGCCGGCACCGATGGATTGTGAGGTGCTTCGAGAATGGGCTTGAGTAGACGGCGCTGCCATGCTGGCGACATCATCGTTTGATAAACCAAGACTACGGTTTAGAAGACTATTTGCTATACCGGAACTCAGACTTGACCATAGACCTCCTACACTTTGACTTATTGTTGCACCAATGCCGCTTACACTTGCTGAAATGGACTTCTTGGTGTATGGTAGAAGCTGCGGCTTTAATCCTGACATTGCAGGGGCGATGAGAGGTTCTAGTCGGTAGCTTATGGGATCGGTTGGATGAAATATATTGTACAGCTCTGCACATTTCGGGGAAGATATTGTAACCGGTAAACCTGTCGTACTAGATACACCGTCCGCAGCTGAGTATCCTGGCTGAGAAAAATATG
>Ga0247810_10000661_pt1 | contig 31360 bp, 29 predicted proteins | sample UWRJL119311C1_FD_179918 | JGI IMG/M metagenome (GOLD analysis project Ga0247810, IMG submission 179918) | Plant litter microbial communities from Arlington Agricultural Research Station in Wisconsin, United States - UWRJ-L119-311C-1 | ecosystem: Environmental > Terrestrial > Plant litter >... | reverse complement strand
ATGGTAACATGGCCAAGGAACGGCATCTATGCCATGTGCAACAGAGCCTCATATTCCCCCACAAAAGTCAGGATCTCATGCACGTCGTCTGTCCATTTGCGGTCACTGTTCCTGCTTCTTGGTGGGATATTAGCTTCTATGCCAGGATAAAAGCCCTACTTAAAAGCTTTGCGTCGTTGTTAATGGGGGAATCTTGTGTGACGTCTGGTCGGGAGTGGTTAGTTTTACGGTAGTTGAGCGTGGATCAGTGGAAGTGCCGGTATTTATCACGTGAAATGTGTGTTGATGATCCTCCTTAACAGGCAAATCCATTTAACTGCATAATTATATAAGAAGAAAAAGCTATTGATGATTAGGTAAAAGAGGTTGTTTGCTCAATCGTAATTTAGGAGGAGGTTTGAATATGAATTTTGTTACTGCTTTTATTTTCCATCTATCCTGTCTCACTGAATTCTAGTACTAAATTCAACCACCGTTGGATACAGACCAATGCGTAAAATGATCGTTGTGCGGTATCTAAAAGAACTCTTCGGTACCAAATACATTAGCAAATATGCGACGAGTGAAATTCTAGAGATGACTTGAACGGCGGAGAGCAATGAATAAACGCCAAGGTAACAGCCAGTACCTAGAGTGAAATGACGGCTCGACCACCAGGGTAGCCATACAATGGAGAACTTTGTGCTAAATATTTGCACTGTAAGAATTGCTGCATATTTCAGTATATTCCAAAATCCAAGCGATTTCACGTAGTATTCGTCGATAGAGAAATCGCCAATTTTCCGGCAAGATCTTGTTGAGCATCATCACATTCTGTTGTTTGGATAGGGCGGGCTTCTTCATGATACTGCTGCAATTTTCGCGGTTGATGACACCGTAAGTCGACCGTAGGAATATGCTCGGTTGTTTTTGAGGTACATTTGCGCATGATACCTCGTGAATTGTGTTGCTCAAAGTCTCCATATTTTTCAACGTAACTGTTCTTTTGGAGAATGATGGTATTATCAGCTTGCTGGAGATGCCCTTTCATTATCTGTAACAAGTATCACTACTACACCCCATCTTCTTGCCAGCCCACCTGGCCCAGCAACATTATTGAAAACAGTTTGGCTAGTTTGCGCATCCAGACTACTTAGTATGTTATCTATCAGTAGGATTGATTTTCTGGCATAGACAGCGTGCGCCAACACTTGTCTGTGTCGTTGTCCACCACTTGATGAGGCACCTTTTCTACCAATAATTGTTTGATCAAAAAGAGGCATATTGGAAAGATCTCTGTTGAAGTCACAGTATCTAGCACAGACTGATAACTTTAATGGTCCATACTTAACGTTGCAAGGATAATCTTCTCAACACTTCCATTTGGCAGCCAAGGTTCTTGAGAACAGTAGGCAATACCTTTGGAAATATTTTCAGATGAACATGTCTCCCCAGAACAAGAAGATATGACCGCTTTAAGTAATTTTGACTTCAAACTAACAACAGGACCATTAACTATGGTAAATGATGAATGTGAAACCAAATGTTTGGTGTAAAAAAGAATGAGCCTGCTCAGCTATAGGGAGAGAAAGAACCTGTTTCCCAATATGCAGTTCGAAGGAAATCACCGCATCTAAATTTCTATCAGATAGATCACTTAATGGTATGGCTTCGTTCGGCTGCATTGAATATCTCAAAAAATGGTTGCGATTAAAGCTGCCGTGGGTTGTCATGTTAAACTGAACATTTTGATGGCTGTTCTGTTCATTTTCTGGAAGCACCAAATATGATTGAGTGCATTCGAAGCAACCCATATCCACACCGAACTGGAGAGAGCGTTTATCAAAAGCTGGAATGGTGACGTTGTGAGAGCAATGAGCGCTAGAGTAGTGAACGCTTCAGAAGGATTTAGGGCTGAGGTTCCTCGAACATAGACAAATATCAGAAATAAAAACAAAGGAAAAGACATTTGCGACAAGTTTGCTACTACAACATCAGCAAAGCAACCTTTTCTATCATAACTTGGCTATGACTAATATACACACGAAACTTCTCCACACAACAAACCACCTCGCAGCATAGGACTTTTCTAGTTCTAGAATCGCAACTTTTATATTGATTGGGTAAGCACATCAAATCATCTAAGCGTTCTAATTCCTTTCGACGAATTAAACGTCGGAGTAGTTAGTGTTACTCTCTCCTGAATAGCCTCGTTCAAGAGTTTTTGTAGAGGCCCCGTTCGCGTAGCAATCTTTAGGCTCAACAAAGTGGAAGTGAGTGATATAAGTACTGTTGCAAGGCAAGCCACACTTATGTTTTGAGCCATAAGATATACTGTCAACGCTATTTCTATAGGTTACATCAGAAGGCTATCAATAAGTTTCATGTTACTGCATATAGACTGGGTGTCTGTAGTTATTAAGCACAAAGCTGCTGAATCATTGAGCTTCGATTGGTTTAAGGAAAGAGTTTTGTCATAAATAGCGACGGCGAGAAAATTTCGAACCACAGTTATAACCCGGTTAAGTTGGTGTTGGTACACGGAAGTAGTAAAATGCAAGTTAGCAGCGGTTGGAACTGAGCACAGTTATAGGACTTACTGCGAGACCTAGATATGTTAATTCAGTCGTCGCTATCAGACCATAGGCGGAATTCTTGTTTCTACTCTCGGGCTATTCAAGACTTCAGTGACTTGCGCAAAATTAGCAGTGGCTGAGCGAATTTAAAGGCAAAGCCAATCAGAATAAATCTTGGGATCGCGAGCCGGATTAAGGGAAGCCTGAAGCATATCAGCGTTGCTAATAAAAGTGAGTTTTTCTTTGCATCATGGGATTCTATCGAGCTTAGTATAACACCTACGCAGTTCTACTCTCTACTTGGAGACTCACTCGACTTCCAATTGTGCGTAAACTTAGCTTCAAGATATCTGGCAGTCAAGTCAGCATCGACGTGATATAGGACGTCTGTAGTGAGCAGACTTCTAAAGCCTTCAAAGAATAAAAGGATGAGCCACCACAGAGAAATCTGGTCCCATATACTACCTAAAACTTCAGGTGGATATGCTCGGTACGGCAGCTTAAGGAGTCGGCGTTTCCCTTGTGGTTCTTGCCAAGGCATGGTTGTTTGTAAAACCAAACCAGCCTTAAATACGCTGGCAACGACCATTTCATTCAATATCCATAAGGTTCGGCATTGCGGGAGACTCAAGAAAATACTCAAGAGGAGGTAAAGAAATATCACATTTGATGGCCGGAGAGAATGGGTATGTTCTGTGATCACGAGCAGAAAATTGCAAGGTCGGCGATAAAGCAAAGCACGGCCGAGGCAATTGATGCATTGGTTCGAATCTTTGATGAAATGCTCCAAATAATGAGTAAGATAAGTTGTGAAGAGGCATGGCCCGTTATTGTGACTTCTTTCTTAATTCTGGATGCTCGGATTTGACTTGCTGACAACGAAAGCTTTGTGTCGGCAGTTTGGAACGTAAAATACTTCCAGAAAGATACTAGCAGTAAGAGCGAAGATGGAACCACAGCAAGCACGCATTGCTCGAGCGGTAATTTTAAATCAAATGAATCACGGCATCCTTGTACTTGAGGTCTAAATACATGGTCTAAAGCAGAGAGGCATTTGAGAGACATTCTGCGCAACTGACTTTCTACAGACAGTGATGAGGATTGTTTGGGGAACTTAGGTTTAACGATTCTTTCCTCAGCACCCGGAGACCCCGTGGATGTTGTTGGGCATTGATTTCTCAGCCAGTGAGAATACAACTGACAGACATAGGCAAGTGATAAGAAACCCTACGCCAAATAGAGGTTATCTGTTGCCCAGTAGCAGAAACACCTTTCTTACAAGATAACGACGTAAGAGTCAATCCCACTTGAATGTGTTCATGTTCACAAACAAAGGTGGAACACTCTATGAGTAGGCAGTTGAAATCATGACTCGGGTTGCTACCCTCTTGGAGCAGCCAACACCCAACACACTCGTCAAGAATCGATAACTCCGCTAATGGGTCTGGTTGATTCCTGAATATTCATTGGTATACGCGTCTCTTGTATCGATGTTGCAAATTTTAGCTATGCCCTTCCCATTTATAGTCGAGGTCTTTTTGTTTTGCTACAATGCTCACAATCGAGCTGGAGATCAAAACCCTCAGGTTTAAGTACAAATATCATCCCAGATATATGTTAGGGATCTCTTTAGAGTCTATATGTACTAGGATGTATATTTTCTCCATATTCGAGTACGGAGAGGTGTTCTTCTGGTCGGTACCATTAGCTTCAGAGGTTATTTTTTACTTAGGCATTGCGTACTTCCTTGGGAGCTGGGTATTACGTTTCATGAATTCCCTTTCCACGACAACAGGCTTAGTGGCCGATGCTATTGAATTCTAAATTCCAACGTACCGTGCCTATGTGACAAAATCTGGGGACTATAGATGATAACCCGAAGCCAAAGCTTGGGATGCTCGCTTAAAATTATCCCCCCTGAATCTTTTCCCCAGAGACATTATGCTCCAGGTTTGCTTACTACTACAGTGGTGTTCGAAAACTTAACTACGGTCCAATTTCTACTCCCGGATTTGCCGTTCGACCTAATCATAACGCGCATCTCGCAATGTACTTTCTATGGCCGCGTCATTTATATAGTCACGTGCATCGAATTTATATGGTTCCGATTTAGTCTGCTTTATTAATAACAGTACACTATTACTTGACAAGAGAGAAATAACATCTAGCGAGTAAGAGCTTTTGCTTCGAGTCATGAGTCACGGGTTAGAGTTCCATCGGTAAAGGTTAACCGGCTCCCCCAAGAAACCTGGGGAGACGTATCCCGGAGAACCCTGTAGCGATCAATACACTCCACAATACCCCTCGAGAGCTTGGGTCCGTGACTTTGCGGGCTGCCATGCCTTCATTTTGGGCTACATGTAATAAATACTGGAAATGCTGAAAACATTGTCCCTTTGAACCAAATACTTCCCGTCTGCTTAACCGTTAATTACAAGCCTGTTACTGATATTTACCTTCGCCAATATGTCGACCTTGTTTGATGGAAAAGTCATTGCCATCACTGGTGGTGCAAGTGGTATCGGACTTGAAACATCAAAAATGCTTGCGTCCAGGGGAGCTAAAGTTGCAATGTCTGATGTTCAAGAATCGGCCCTTACATCTGCTGTCAACTCCATCAAAGAAGCTGGCGGAGAAGCTACAGGAACAGTAGTAAACGTTCGAGACAGGAAAGCAGTGGAATCTTGGATATCCTCGACTGTTTCAAAATATGGAAAGCTAGATGGCGCAGTAAATCTCGCTGGAGTTATTGGCAAGCAAATCGGTGTTGCTAATGTGGAAGATATTGACGACGATGAATGGGACTTTATCTTAGGCGTCAATATGAAGGGGGTGTTGAATTGCATGAGAGCTGAGATCAAAGAGATGACAAAGGCTGGTAAAGGAGGTAGCATTGTTAATGCCGCCTCCATTGCGGGAATCACAGGAATGCCCAAGAATGGAGCCTACATTGCAAGTAAACACGCGGTCATTGGTCTCACAAAAGCTGCTGCTTCAGAGTGCGGAATGCGGAATATCAGAGTTAACGCGATTGCACCGTAAGTTGGCATGAAATTCTCTATTGAAGCATGAAATGAATATTAATATACATAGCGGTCCGATTGACACGCCGATGGTTCAAAAGTCCAAAGAAACTGCCCCAAAAGAAAATGGACCAGCTACAATTCCCATGGGAAGAGAGGGTAAAGCTTCTGAAGTTGCAGAACTAATCTGTTTTTTGCTTTGTGATGGGAGTACGTACATCACTGGGACTACTCAAAGCATAGACGGAGGCTGGGGTAACTGCCATATATAGTGCACCGTAATAAAAATCATATAGAGGGTGTTTTATTACTGCATATCCAAATCTGTGTTGTTTTATTGAGTAGTAAGTAAGAGACGGGTATCGACTCCCGGTGAAGTTCGGAGAACTCGGATCACAATACTTCTGGAATTTGAAAGCCAATTCGCTTTGCACAACTAGAGCCACTAACTCTAAATTATGTCATAGCACGAGTCAATGAGTAAATTTAAAGTGAAATCATATGCTATACATATTGCTTCGAACTATTATCATACACTGTAAAAGATGTATACGTTGAAGACAGATATTATATTGGGTAAATTATAATCATTGGGAAGCGCGAAAGTCGTTAGGCGGATGCATAAAGTATGTACAGTGGTATGAACCTTGCCGGGAAGTCTACTTTGCTAGTGCGCTATGATCACCCATGTCAACCCATGGGGAGAGGATTGAGGGGTTTCGGAGTTGTACCCAATATTCCAAGATGGGGCAACCCAGACTCTGGGCTGGGGAATGCTCCGCAAATTGTGTCTAGTGGAAAGTGCCCAAATAGCTCTTGATTCCCAAATGTTATCTTCTCTCATCTTCTTTTGAAGCCTTCTATTACACTTCTTACCACCAACAATAAAACGACTTCATTATTATGACGTCTAATCCAGAAAAATCCGAAATTGACCTAGAACACCAAGACGATATTAGAAATTCACCAGCAACACCACACGCTCCCACGACCATAATCCTTCACAAAAAAGATGTCGTTGCAAAAGAAGCAATAGGGGGGGATTATGAAGAGCTACCAAAAGGTTACTATTGGAGCAAAGATTTTCTGGGTACACTAACGGTATGTTTCTCCTTCTGATACCACCATCATACAAGCTCTAATATAAATTAGGCTACATGTTTGGCCCAAATTAGTGGCTATCTTGGATGGGTACTACCAGCAAATACACTTTCCTTAATTAACGAGTCATTGGGAGGCTCGCCAAACATCACATGGGTGGCGCTCTCCTGGACGCTTGGTTTCACAATCGGTTTGGCCCTCGTTGGGAGACTGAGCGACAGTAAGTCACACCTTCATGTCAAGTTTATGGTTACTTACTAACAATATCAGTTTTTGGTCGACGATGGTTCTTCATCGGCTCGTGTGTAATGGCACTGGTTGGCAACATAATCGGTGCATCAGCACAGTCAGTAAATCAACTCATCGGAACGAATTGTTTGAATGGTTTAGCAGCTGCTGGTCAGCTTTCATTCAACGTCATCATCGGAGAGCTTGTTCCCAATAGGCAAAGAGGTCCTTTCAATGCCTTGGTGCTCTCAACATCTATTCCATTTGCCGTCTTTGGGCCACCGGTTGCAAGAGCCTTTTACTCAAACACAGCTCTTCAATGGCGGTGGTCGTACATTCTTGGGTGCATCATCAATGCAGTTGCTGCAGCAACATTCTTTTTCTTCTATCACCCTCCTTCGTATGAACAATTGCATGTTGGTGGGAAGTCCATGATGCGCCAACTCAAAGGTCTAGATTGGGCCGGAATCTTCTTGTTCACTGCGGGATTAGTCTTGTTTTTGGTTGGTCTTAACTGGGGAGGGCAAGCATATCCATGGGACTCCAAAGAGGTTCTTTGCACCCTCATTTTTGGTATTGGGACTTTGATAGGGTTCGGGTTTTGGGAGGCATACAGTGGGCACGAGTCTCCTCTCATTCCGATGTCTTTGTTCAAAAACATCAAGTACGATGCTATTGTTGCCTGCGCAAGTATTGGAGCTATGGTTTACTACAGCATGACTGTTCTGTGGCCTACTTTGATTGGAGCACTATTCACCACAGATGTCACTGAAGTTGGATGGCTGTCATGTGCTGTAGGCGGTGGCCTTCTATTAGGCCAGATTGCAGGAGGTTTTGGTATTCGATACCTACCACGAATGAAGATTCAAATGACCGTGGCCTCTGTTATTATGGTAGCTTTCGTTGCTGCATTGGCATCGACAACCGAATACTCCAGGAATCGAACTGTAGCGTTCTTGTTGGTTGGAACTATGGCTGCTGGGTATATCGAGAATTTGAGTCTATCCTCCATGGCTCTTGTCTGGGAACCAGAAGATATTGGTCTTGTCGGTAAGTTGTTTCCGGATTTTGTTATAGAATTATTCCAGGCTAACTCTTGCTATAGCTGGTGCCATGGGAAGCGTTCGGACTGCCTGCTCATCAATTGCAACATCTCTCTACTCAAGTATATTGGCCAACCAATTGACTAAGTTTCTTCCCAAATTCGTTACTCCAGCAGCAACCGAAGCTGGGCTTCCCCTCGATTCACTTCCACAGCTATTTGCTGGTATCACTTCTGGAAATTTTTCGGCTGTCCCTGGATACACGCCAGCTGTTGGGGAAGCTGTAGGGCATGCTGTGAAGCACGCGTACTCGATGTCTTTCCGAACAGTCTTTCTATGTACTGTTCCATTCGGTGCAATAATCTTAGTAGCAGCGATAATCAGCCCGAATGTTGAGCAGTATAACACCAATGATGTAGCACGGAAACTTCAAGGAAAGTCTGTAGCTGGTGTAAAGTATGAGGAAAAGGATATCGCTGATGCGTAGAAACCGTGGGAGGAGCGGAAATATATGAGAACAGTTGCTGTAGTGCCTTAGTATACACACACATATATATACAATATTAGAACTAGAAATAGACATGTTAGCACCAATAGCATTTTGATACCAAGGCAATCGTAGTGATTTGGACAAGTAAGTCATACTTATTGGATTGTATTTAAGAAACAAGCATCTTGTCTTTCCATCAGATGAACATTAGCGCACGAACCCACCTCCACCTCCGTAAAATATGAACGTCGCTCACTATATAATACATAAGAAGTTAAAGAATGTGGTTATATCTTAGGTCTATGCTTTTCTATAGCTCTAGCCATTAGCTCTCAGCCATGCCACACTCTGTCTACAATGGCCATTAACATACATCACGTGGTATGACTTGATATCTCCCCCTCTAAACTTTACCCCTCATTGACGACATCAATAAGCAATAAGAAATCTTGACATTTCATACCGCTCAAGCACTTCAGTCATCTAATCTCCGGGATCAGATTCTTCCAAAATCATCATCAACTTCTAGCCACAAACAAAATGGTTCAAGGAAAAGCAAAAGCAGTAATCGGGGGTCGCACGATTGCCGAGACGGATGAATATGAGCTTGTTGAAGGCAATGTCTATGTCAGTCAACCCCAATCAATGTCTTGGCATCTTTCATTATAGAGTATATACTGATGACTGAGTAGTTTCCTCCTTCGTATGTTCTTGTGGTATCCCGAAGGAGACAATGCTAACTGAGGACAGCTCGGTTGATAAGTCATTTCTGAGCAAGACAGACCATAGCACCCATTGTCCATGGAAGGGTGACGCAAGCTACTACACCATCAACTTGGACAGTAAGTGAAAATCGGCCTGTGTTTACAAGACTTGAAACTGACATGTATAGAAACCGAATTCAAGAATGCAGCTTGGTATTACCCAACGCCAAAGGAGAAAGCGGAGAATATCAGGGACTATGTGGCATTTTGTATGTTTCCCTCTCTTATGCTTATCCAGTTCCTCATTCTAGGATGGTCTCCTTTACTGTACATTTCCTTTATATGCTTGGTGGGTTAGGGTTAGGTCTACTGCACGAAGGCTGATCTAAAATATTTCAGATAAAAACATCGTCGCCGTAACGACTGAGTAGGCACTGATACGATAACACCAGCTTACTAGAATACACGCCAAAGGCTCTTTTATTCTCAGGTTATGGTTGATTTTCTTGTTTGAGTATGAGTGAATATGTTTACATATGCAATACTAGTGGGCGGAGCTTCATTTTCCATTAATTAATCAATAAAAGACCAATAAAATTGTGTTTAGGCGATATTTAAGTCCTAGCTAGTAAGCAAGAAGTTACTGTCGAATGTCATTGTGTAACGACCGAGTTTGAACTTGCCATAAGCGTACTTAACACTCAAAGTTATTGATAAAATGAGGGAATATACAATTGCTGAAGTAACTAAGTGGCCCCTATTTTTACCAAATGAAAAGGTTGAATGACTGCATAGTTTCTGCTAGTAGATTCTTCATTTATGTAATGTTTGGGTTATTGAAACTTGATCGAGGGCATTCGGAAGTCTGACACGGCCAGCTGGTCACGCTAGAACGCGTTTGCCAACGCGTCTCCCAAACCCCTCGATTTATCAAATCCACCACATTTCTTTACCCACATTGAAGCTTATATAGAAGCAACATGTCCGACGCCGGCGAAAACGTAGGCTATAATGACGGCAATCGTGCATTTCTTCAAGCCATCATGGCGCGAGGAACCATGACCCTGAAAGAAGGCAAAGAGGTTCTCGCGGAAATACTTTCTGTGGACCAAGGTAGGTCAAATGTCCATGAGCAGGTTCAAATGGAAGCTTACAGCCATACAGGCAGAGTAATCAAGCCAGAAGATGTCTCTAACGACGATTTCTACGGCTATATCTCTGCTGCTCAGGAAGCTGTCGCGCCGTTCGACTACGAAATCACCACTACCCAACATCAACTCACGAAAACCCGATACTGGGCTATCATAAATAGCAATTCCGACCCTACTACACAATTCGCAACCATTCATACGCCTGAGGAGCTTGGGTTTATACAAAGGATGCTACACGCGATGTTCGAAACATACAACACGAAGAGACGAGAGGTTATGGCTGTCTCCTCTATGCAAGCATTAAAGAAAGAAATTATCAAGCCAGGAAATCAGGCTCTAGCCGAGGGAATACAGGTAGCTGATAAGGGCCTCACACAACAAGAAGCAGAGAGATGCCTAGGAGTTTTGGTTAGTGAGGGCTGGTTCGAGCTCAGCAAGGAGTCCTACTACACTCTTACTCCACGGGCCTTGATGGAGTTACGATCTTGGCTCGTGTCAACGTTCAATGATCCAGATGACGAAGAGGATGGCCAGAGGATAAAAAACTGCGAGGCTTGCAAGGAAATTATTACCACGGGCCAGCGCTGCGCAGAGTTGGAGTGTCCGGTGCGACTACATGATGTCTGCCAGGAGGCATACTGGAATTCGCGGAAGAATGATAAGTGTCCGAAGTGTAAGACACCTTGGGTACAGGACAAGCATTTCGTAGGCCAGAGGGTAATCACAAAAACGGAAGACTATCTGAGAGGGAGACGGAAGAGCGGTGGAGTAGGTAGAAGTCATAGAGCTGAGGAGGAGGAGGAAGAACACATAGGCGTAGAAAGATCTCGCATTGCAAGCTCACCGACAGGAAGCTCTTCTACAAGGGAAGAGGAGGAGGGAGGGAGTGAGGAATTGGATGGAGGCGACTAATCCTCCAATTGAACAGCATTGTTTCGTCAGATTGGGTTCGCATTACGGACTACCAGTGCACAACATCAAAGTCAAAACAAAACTGGTGACGGACTCCTTCAGAACTTGAGCTTCAACGGGACGCTATGTTCTTGCGTCGTTCAACTAGATAAATGATTTACGCGGGTCAAGGACACGGACGTGGTTCGCAAGCACTTCTGTTCTCGATACTGCTCAGTTCCGACAAAGCCCCTGTAGACGTCCCAGCTCTGCAACTCACCTCATGAACACTACGGTCGTCATTTCAAATATGGCTACCCATGTTGGTTTGTGTGATAGTGATCGAAAACACCGTGGTACACCGCAAAACCAAACTTTATACTATTATGGACTGCTGAATACATGTGAGTCTTATCAAGTAAATACCAGTGCGTTCGTATCCTGTACGAAGCCTAAGATCTTGGAAGTCAGTAACTGGTGTTTTGCCTGATGCGTTGAACAATTACAATCGTCCTCCAAATATGCTAGTCAACATGCAATGAAGCATAATTCAAAGACATTGAGCCAAGTCCATTTTCGATAGCTTTTTCGATAGCATAATTCCCAATATGTAGATTAATATAACATGTGAGAGCTAAGTGCCTCAAAGATTGAACATGTCCCTGTAGCAATATCACACGCTGTGAACCGAGGTTGACCCAACCAGAGCCCTACGTTTTTTGATTCTTAAGTATCGATGAATCCGGTTCTGTCGATTAAAGTAATAAGGCGTTCAAGCCTAATCGACCTTATCGACAGGACATGGTTCACTAAATGGTTAAGAAGATGCTTGTGCGGAGGTGGACTAGCAATCAGGTCTGATGTTTTGGGACACCGCAAGAGGTGGAGAGAAGCTGGCTACCAAAGTATAGTAGGGGTTTCCCGTCCTCCGTCTTAAACGCTGGTGAACGGGACCGTGCCCTTTAAAAGATGAAGACCGAGCGATCAGCATCGCAGAAGTAGCATGAAAATGGGCTCAACAATTTACAAACTTCGTGGAAATGAAGTCAATGGAGAAAATAGATCGATCGCCCAGGGTCACGTGCGTAGCTTAACCTGGCAATCTCTTGATAATTTCGGAGAGTTTGGCAATGAGATCACTGGCTCAGCAGGTCATTTCTCCAAGTTCATGCAACCATAGCGCCTGTGAACACCCATTGGAGCACGAAGCTGTATTGTGACCTGCATCCAGCGGCGCTTGCTGCCCACAATCGATTCAGAGTGTCTACAATTGGCAGGTCAGGCCTGACAGCGTTGTAATGTACAGTACTACAGTATTATTCTGCAGTGTGTAGGGAGACGGGTTACGCAAGAACCCCCTGGATTAAGCTTCCATGATTCGTGGTACCAAAGCAATATCCCTACCCGACCTCAACGGAACAGTACTGTAAGTGCAGGCATCAAATGCCATCAAATCATTGTCTCGGACGACTAAATCGCATCTGGCCGTATCTCCACAGAACAAGGTCAAGAGATCGATGTTGTTCTTCACCCCCTCCAGCCCCTTGGCTGATGAGCTTCCGGTTGGTACCTGCTTCTCAGGGTATATTTCCTTGTATATCTATGTCTACTCCCCTCTTTCGCGACTTGGACGTTGTGTGGTCTTCTTCCTATCGCCCATGCTCCTTCTGTCCGCAACTTCTCAGGAAGTCTGAAGAACTGGATTTGGATCGTGCTTTTCATACAACTTCTACCGGAACCAGCCAGCATAACTCACCACCATGAGTTCATCCCAGCATTCCGAGCCTCTCCTCTCTGAGGAGAAGTTCGAGGACATCTATACCGATGAAGAGAAGCTAGAGCTTCAAGATACACGGACCCAGCTATCTACTCATTCAAAATGGAGCAGAAAAGGAATGGCCATGATTGTCTCCCTGCTCCTGGTTGCGGCTCTGTTCCTGGTGGCCGGTACTTCTGCATGGGTGGCGAGTACGAAACCCGAAGCTCCAAAAGTGACGGAAGCATCATCGCCCGAGCAATTCCTAACCCAAGCTGCGCGAGCTGCAGGCGACACTTACTTAATAGGAGTTGGAAAGGCAGATATCACTGGGTATGTGACATGTGACCTGACGTCTATGAATTTTACTAACCTTACAAAGACCAGTTGTAGAACTTAATTTCATGGTAGGTAGTTTACGCGTGACCCTTTCTTGAATTTCTACAACTTTATCAAATCCTCCCACAGGCTATTCGGTTCTTAGGTGACACTTTTTATGTAAAACTGCTGCTAACAATCTCTCAGGGTTATGCTGACACCGCTCAAATTGGTACTGGTCTTCGTCAAAGAATTTACTCACGTGCATTCATCGTCGGAGATGTGAACAACCCAAATAACCGATGGGTTTACCTCGTCCTAGACACTGCTAACGGAGATACTGCCGTACGCAATGGTGTTCTCGAGGGAGTCGCTGCTCTCGGCTCCGCTTATTCCGTATATGGATCTAGCAACATTGCATTGACTGGAACGCATTCGCATTCTGGTCCAGGAGCATGTGAGTTACAATCTCGCATATATCACACTCAGGGGGTTCATATACAAAGAATCCTTTTCCACTTTCAGTTTAGCAAGTATATACATTCATTCAAACGACTAATTAAAAACAGGGTTAAATTATTTACTACCTCAAATCACCAGTCTTGGGTTTGACAAGCAGTCGTACCAGGCAATAGTTGATGGTGTGGTACTCTCTATCAAGCGCGCACATGAATCATTGGCACCTGGAGTCCTCGCCATTGGAGAGACAGAAGTTGCAGATGCCAACATCAACAGAAGTCTGTTTGCCTATCTCGCTAACCCAGCAGCTGAAAGAGCCAACTACCAACACGATGTGGACAAGACTATTACCATGCTACGATTCAAGCGTCTCTCCGACGGAATGAATCTTGGAGTATTAGCTTGGCATTCCGTTCACGGCACCAGTATGCTTCAAAATAATACCCATGTTTCCGGGTAAGCCTAACAAATTTTGATTATATACATTACATACTAATACTCCTTCCAGTGATAATAAGGGTGTTTCAAGTTACTTGTTTGAGAAGGCAGTAGCAGCAGAGAACCCAAACTTTGTAGCAGCCTTTTCTCAGTCTAGTGTTGGAGACACAACACCCAATGTTGGTGGTGCCTATTGTGACGACGGGTCAGGACTTGAATGCAAATTGTCAGACAGCACATGTGGAGAAACCAACTTGACTGCTGGAACTTCTCAAGCTTGGTAAGTTAGCACTGTGCATGACAATGTATGCTTTTACTAACATTCTACTAGCCACGGACGAGGTAAGGATTGCATATTGACTATCTTAAGATTGTTCTAACCCAAATAGGTCCTGTTTTTGAAGCGCTTGATCTTGGTGTCTCCAGCTGTTACGAGATCGGGACTAGAGTATTCAAGGGAGCAAAAAGTCTCTACGTAAGTATAGACGTATTCCTGACAGCATTCGCGTAACTTCTTGCTGACACATGGCGCAGGATAAATTCGACACTGTCTCTACTCCAGTAACAGATTCAAGTGTCAAAGCATATCACACTTTTAATGATATGAGCTTTTACAAGTTCCCACTTGCCAATGGAACTGTTGCTCAGTCATGTCCAGCTGCCCTCGGCTTTTCGTTTGCTGGAGGAACTAGTGATGGACCTGGCTTTGCCGATTTCACACAAAACCAGCCAGATAGCGAAAATGTCAACCCATTTTGGAAACTCGTTTCCGGTGTTCTCTCAACACCAACCCCGGAACAGGTATATAAAATTTCCTCCCTGCTGCTCAGCCTAGTTTTGATTTCAGTAATCATACTAACATCTCTCTTTTAGAAAGCATGCCAGTCTCCAAAGCCTATTCTTTTGAATGTTGGTCAATTGTCAACCCCTTATGCCTGGTCCCCAAATATTGTTGATGTCCAAAGTCTCCGTGTTGGACAATTCATCATTGTCGTCTCACCATCTGAGGCAACTACCAGTAAGCATATTTATATTACCGAGCATTTCTGTTTCAATCTAACATAAGATAGTGGCCGGCCGTCGTTGGAAGAGTGCCGTCGCAGCCGCTGCCTCTGCAGCAGGTATCACCAAATCGACTCCAAAGGTTGTCCTCGGTGGACCAGCAAACACGTATGCCCATTATGTCGCAACACGTGAAGAGTACGGTGTCCAGCGTTATGAAGGTGCCTCAACCCTCTACGGTCCCAACGAATTAGAAGCATACATCAACCTTTCACTGAAAAATATTGGGTATCTCGCTGCAGCAAACACAAGTACCGCACCCACAGGCCCGCTACCACCTGACAATCGCCAGAAGAGCATCAGTCTCATCCAGGGCGTTGTATGGGACAACCCTCCTGCCGGAAAGAGCATGGGCCAAGTTCTTGTGCAACCAGCTGCCGCGTACAAGATCGGCGCTGCGGTCAAGACTACCTTCGTTGGCGCAAACCCCAGGAACAACCTCCGCCTCGAGGGTACATTCACAGCAGTTGATAGACTCGATAATGGTATCTGGACTCAAGTACGTGATGATCGTGATTGGAGCTTGGTGTACAGTTGGGAGCGTACCAACGGCTTTACTGGAGAGAGTCAAGTCACAGTTAGCTGGGAGACTGGTAAGAGTGATTTGGGTGTCACTGCCGGGACATACCGTATAAGATATAATGGTGATCGAAAGATTGCTGTTATTGGCACGATTGTTCCTTTCTCGGGGACTTCCGGTACTTTCACTTTGAGCTAGGAACCCAATTGAGAGAGTTAATGAGGAGAAATTCTTATATATAATAATTAGGAAAATGTGATAGGATATCTCATTCCTTCAGTCGGTTTCACCCTGCAAGACATTGCTTCCATATTGAACATATTAAAAATCTCTGGGCACTTTAAAGACAAGTACTAAAACTAAGACAGTATTATCATATTCAAGTCCCATGTAATTCGTTTCGCTAAATGACTTCCTTCGAGACCTTTAAAAATTCATCGAAAAACCTGGAAGATGTTTTTTGTATGTGGAACATAAACAAATGGTGCATGCTCGGGCGGTACTGCAGAGTATGCTCTGTCACATCTGGAATATTTCGATAAATATCGTGGGTATGGTGTTCGAGAAGAGTACTAAACTGCCTTCCTCGAATCCCCGCCCTGCTTTCCTCGAGATCCATGCTTGTTCTCCAAGAGAAACTATAATACTATCCCAGGCACACCGTTGTCCCGCATCTGATGCACGCTCCGTATCTGTCTTTAGCAGTTCGAATCAAGGCGGAAGCTTGCGGTCTGTCACTCGATTCAAGCGAAGGTAACCTCGGGGTGTTTTAATAATGCGGGGAAGTAAGCAGTTGACAATGCGCTACCCACATATGTTGGAAATTGTGAGGCACCTGGCATTTCATCGTCGCCACGGCCCCAGCACCCCCGAATGATGTGGATAAGTTCTACAGGGCTGCAGGACTGCGGACAGGGTCACGACCCTAATATTGAACCTACATTGTAGGTAGGTACGAACACTCTCGATGATAAGCTACAGGTGGAATACGGTAGCTGAATCCCTGAGTAGCACGTTCAATGTCTTCACAGCCGCAGCCCAATTACGGATTCGCTATATACATCTGAGGAGGATGGCCATATAACTTCGAGTTCTTCAAGAAGCCCATAATTTGGGGTTCTGTCGAACGTCAAAATGGCGCTTATGTAATTAGTTTAGAGAGCGAAGTCAATACTCCATAAGCCAAGTACGAGCTATTCTCCTTGTGAAAAATGCTCCATACTTCATACAGATGCCTGATCCAACTTGCGCGGCCCTTTAGAACCCTTCTCCAAACGTGAAATGTGGGAAATTGTTAGAGTATCTCCTAACCAACAAAACATGTATATGCTATTTCGATAACCACCACGTAGAACATTTTCTTATTCCTATCACTCATACAATGAACGCTTGTGATCCCCAGGCGGATAACGTCTTTGGGCCACGAGTATCAGTTTCATGTAGGGGTGGGCTCGACTTCACTCTTCTTTTCGAACAAGCTATTCTCTCAATAGTTCCTTCTGGGATTGCCATAGTAGCATCTGTTGCGTACCTTTACCATTTGTGGTGGCAGAGTGTCAAAACTATACCAGACGCAGGTTGGTGGTTGAGAATAGGAAAACAGGTAAGTCATTTCTCAGGTGGTTTGTCTTACATTTGGGGAGCATTTGGCCTCGTTAAACTAGTATACTAATCACTACAGATCTCGATATGGTGTTATGTTTCGGTGCAGTTGGCGCTTATTGTAATTTGGGCAACACCTACGAACAGCCAATCACTCACAATGATTGACGAGCTAGTCACTTAAAGATAAGCCATATACACCACTGAGCGGTGCAAAGGCCTAACAAATTAATGCTAATGTCAATAAAACGCCGATCTATAATATGATACATCAATTTGTCTGCGGTAAAAAGATGTCACCTCCTTACCTTTTTCTAACGCTCACCCTCATCCTCTCTACTTATCACTTTTCTTGATCGTGTCTCATGACTCTAAAACGTGAGTTACATAGTTTTGATGAAATGAATATAAGAGCTTTGGTCATTAACTATTAAAAGGTTGTATAATTGGGACGAAATAGTACGCTTGGGAGAGGTCTTTAGCTATATCGCTTATATCATCACAGCAGCTAGGCCACAGAGGCCAACCACAAATGCCACCCCTAACTCAACTCCATTCTGACCTGCAGCACTCGTAAACTCTGGTTGCGTAGCAGGTATCGGGATAGTTCCATTCACAGCTCCTAGCGCGGTACTCGTTCCAACGGATGGCGACGGGGCCGGAGCTTGTAGAAAGACAGCACCGCTGGTCATGGCTGGTGCAGATGTTGCCGGAATCTGCTCAATTACAATGGGAGAAGTGACGTTCCAATCGGGATGCGCGACTGCGAAGACAGTTGCCGTGGGCATCATGTACGTTGGGTTGACGAATGTAGGCGTGTAGATTACTTCGATAATTGGTGTGGCAAGAGGTGTGATCGGCAAAGGTGAGGCGATGTGAATTGCTGTAGTCATCTGTGGTGCCTCTGCGCTTGTAGCTACGCTGGATGGTTGCAATGAGCCACCAGACGAACTGGCTGGTTGAGCTGGAACAGTGATTGGGACAGATGGGAGGCTTGTTGGGAGAATAGCTCCGACGGGGCAGATAGTCTCATAGAGAAACCTGGTTGATGTAACAGCAATCGTAGATGTTAGAGATGCTGGGAAATGAAGGCCAGCAGAGGGGCACACTGTGATGAATATCGTCTCGGTGGCGTAGACGCTTGACGTAGTCATCGATGGGGCAGACGTGATGGTGCTGTTTCCGTATAGAGCTGTTGGTGTGGGGACTGCGCTATTGGTTGAGACCAGGAGCAGGCTGCTTGAGGTAGCTAAGAATATGCCACCTGGAACAGATGTATTTGTGGGTGTGACTTGAGTGCTGGATCCTCCAAGAGATAGGCCAGGAGTAGAAGTTACTATAGCAGTGACAGCAGATTGTGGTGACGATGCGGTGACTGAAATCATATTGATCGAGCTAGATTTCTGCAGAGTGGTGGAGACAAGCTGCCCGTCCGTAGCTGTTGGAAGAGCAAGAACAGTGGTCGCTGTGGGTTGATTTCCAGCAATACATAGACTAGGCAAATCATATTTCAAGAGAGTAGTGACCACAGCTGGGCTGACACCAAACTCCTTATAGTCAATAGAGACGACGGCATGTGCGTATGCGCCAACGCTGAGATCAACACTGTGAACGATTGCAAAGGCACACTCAGCAGTTGTACCAATAGTTGCAACGTACTGGACCAAATCAGCATAGACACCTAGCTCAAAGTCAAAGCCGTTGCCTAGAATCTCAATTGTGGTACCGGCTTCGACACGGACACGGAGCGCAGCCTTAAATGTTGCAGCGCCAGAGTTCACAACAATGGGCAAGCTCGCGATCTCCCCATTAAGGCTATTTCACAGTTAGAAAGACTTACTGGAGGAGGTCGACAGGAAACTCACAAAGCTGAATCTACAATGTTACCTGTGATTGGATCGACGGTAATAAAGGCTCCATCTGGAAAAGCAAACTCAAATCCAGCATCCAAATCAATACCAGCGGTCAGCGAGAAGACTAAATCGATGTATATGACCATTCCAAAGCTGATATCTTCACTGATAGCCATTCCAGCAGGTGTCTGGCTGCTGAAAATTGGGATAGAATACGAGCCGGTAGCAGCGGCTTTGACATTAAAGTTGAAATGTCCACCAACATTTTGAAGATCAACTTTGACGTTTAGATCAAAGGCTTCAATGACAGCGTCAACAGGGTCCTCGAAAAAATGAATGATATCTTTGAGGACATCATCATCTTTATTCACGCCAGCAGTTGAGATGACAACTTGTCCCCAGCTTCTGCAATCAACACACTGGACCTGAAGCTGGAAAGAGTTTCCAACCTTGGCACTAGTAGAACCAAGCTTACTTTTAAGTCAATTAGCACAAGTGGGAAATGGGTCAAAACTCGAATGGATCTTCAATTATGGTCTCCAGTTCTCTTTGATGATGGCTCTTACATGTTTAGTAGTTCTTCATTGACATGGCTTGTCGCAAGACTATAACTTCCAAGTTGGATAGAAGGTATGAAGCGTTTCTCTATATCCGAGTAAAGATTGGGGCTACCAACTAGATCTGTGGTACGGACAACAACTGGGCCGGCAGCTACAGTAACAGCCAGTAACATGAACAGTTCGCATCTCCGAAGAAAGGATAGCATAATGGCAAAAAGAGTGTGATATAGAAGATTAGAGAATGACTGTAGTTAGAACTTAAGGATAAACACTGCCCTCTAACCCCCAAAAGAATGTAAGGAGTGTGAGATGAGTGTCTAGACACAAAACAAAAGAAAAAGATAGAAGCGGATCAGAGCAAACTTATCAAGCAACTGCCATTCTCATGTTGGACGTGCAACCCCCAAGGGTTGCAACATACAATTCCGGTTAGTAAGGCTGAGACGCTCAAAGTGAGGCATCTGCCAATTGCAACGGCTACAGAGAAAGGAGATAAGGTTCATGTGATAAGCTCGGTATGCCACTAAATGCATGGTTGTGGTGAATCTACTAGCATCTCGGCGTACATTCAAGGCAGAATTGACCAAATTAGGGCGTTGCACCTAAGAGTTGTGGCGAGTCATGGAATAATGTAGCTTTCACGGACCTTGAATGGGCAAGCTGGGTAATTGATGTTGTTTCATACTCCAGTGGAGTGAGGCGTAGTCCAATGTTGACTCGCAGTCTCACAGAAAGAGAGAAAAGGGGCTCGGTAGTTCCGTAGCGTGTGATTGGCCAAGCCTCTGTGCACAGAATGATCCTAAAGGAAGAGCCGCACCAACAACCACGCCAAGGCTCAGGGTGGGGACACGGCCAAGATATCAGCTCCAAAGTAGATGCTGAACCACGCAAGGCTACGACAAAATACAAAGTCACTCTTCAAGTCTTTGGGAAATGTCGCTCTCCTCATATTTAGCCTCCAAATATCTTACCGCAGATACTACAGGCTCAAAGAAGCGCAAGCGCAAGTCCGAAAAGACTAATGGGCTCGTAATCGCGGACGACGATGTCCTTGGCTGGAATAACACCCAAAATACAGAAGAAGATGATACTCGGCCCACGACGGTCTCTTCGTCCAGCGCGGAGTTCCGTAAAAAGAAAACAAACGCCTGGAAAATTGTAGGAACTCCTGCTCTCCAGCCTAAAACCGACGACGACATAGAAGCAGAGCGCATCGTTGCAGCTGCGGCGGAGGATAGAAGAGACAAACAAGACGATGACGAACCGGCCATAGATGATGCGGGTATTGCAAAGATGGGAGATGGAACACACGCTGGACTACAGACTGGGAAGAGCGTAGCCGCCCAAATGGAAAAGCGCAAACGGCAGGAAGCAGCATCCTGGAAAAAAGAATCCAAGGGCTCGAAAGGCACGGAGGAGACGGTTTACCGAGATGCCACTGGTCGCCGAATCGACATATCTTTGCGAAGAGCAGAAGCGAAGAAAGAACTTGAACAGAAAGCGAAGAAAGAAGCTGAGGAGAAAGAGGCGCAGAGAGGAGATGCTCAGATTGCTGCTCGAGCGAAAAGGAGAGAGGAGCTCGACGAGGCCAAATTCATGCCGGTGGCAAGGGGCATTGATGACGTGGATTTGAATGCGGATTTGAAGCAACAAGATAGATGGAACGACCCTGCGGCACAGTTCTTGAGTAGTAAGAAAGAGAGGAAAAGCGCAAGTGGGAAACCGATGTATACTGGTGCCGCAGCTCCGAATCGTTACGGGATCCGTCCTGGTCATAAATGGGATGGTGTTGATCGTGGGAATGGCTGGGAGGGAGAGAGGTTCAAGGCGTTAAATCGTGTAACGAGAAATAAGAATCTCGATTATTCATGGCAGACGGATACTTAGGTAGACAAAGGAATAATACAATATCACAAGGTGTGGAGATTATAAACGTTGTGATGAATCTTGTTAGTAGGCCTAAGGCTTCTGGTCTCCGATTCTTGATATACATGTGGAGTAGTCAGGCCAAGACAACCATATCATAGTGACTTTTCTAAACACATTGTAGAGGAGGCCCAAATTCCAGTACAGCCCACAAGTATGACATGCTGTCTAATCTCATCGTTATATGTGCTCAAAAATGTGGAGAAATTGCCAGCTAAAGGACCAGTTCACAATCGTTCTGGCTATTGGGGCAAATATTCGTCTAAGTTCATGTACTCGGCCTCTATAGTAACATCTTTCAAAAAGCTCACCCTATCTGACGCGTTCTGAAATTGAGCGGAGGCAGGCCGAATGCTCTCCAAACGCAATCTGGTTCAAGATACCCTGGTATCTTAGGAATACTTCATCTCATTAAACAACTAATCCCGATGCTTTCCAAATCCAATATTTCTCCCTCATTGCTTTGGCCTCAAAAGTTTGTCTTTCCCGTATTCCGAGTTTTCCTTGACAAGTGTGATGAATTCCTTCTTAGTGGTTGGCTTTGGCGGATCACCCACTCTCGCGGAAAACACTCTCATCAGATGCCCAATGGTAATTCCTTCAGGGGTGAGCGCACTGGTAATCTCATGCGGCTGCAATGGTAGCAGTGGGCCATCTGGTGCTACTTTTATTAGTTGTTATGTCTGGAATAGATGGTATTTCAAGAAAAGAAGTAAAGCTTGCATAAAGAAAATATATCTTACTTGAAGCATTTGCCGCAATTGGGCTTCCAGCACGGCTTCCGTTTGCTACCGCTGACGCTGATCGTACTGAAAAATGTTAGCACTGACCATAGGCGCTCGCATGATCTCATCGTTCCAAAAACGAATCTATAAAAGCTTTACTTACCAGGCACCGGACTACCAGCTCGTGAGTTCGCTGCAGACGCCCCACCAATACGAAGCTTGATCTTCTTGCGTTTACTTCCACCATCAGACATCTCGCCTCCAGTAGCTTCACCATCACTCATATGGCTGGTGTTGGTTGGGCTAGGGTTTGGAATAACTGATTGAATATCTGACAATTTTGTTGGATTGACAGATAGTTTGACAATAGATGATTTACGAGCAATATGCCCAGGAGCAGGCGCAGATGACGACGGAGCGGGAGACATCGAACGAGAGCCAGGAGTAGATGTACCCTTTCCTGTCGATCGAGATGAGTGCTTCATCTTCTTCTTCTTGCGGGAAGATTCATTGCCGCTGGACTCTGAAATATTCGGAGAACCAGATCGCTTATTTGATCTTTTTAAAGCATCCACATGCTTCGACCGTCCAGATGGAGTATTTGTGCCTTTAGATGATGCACCGGACGGAAGTTTCGATTCGGTCTTGGCCTTATTCTTCGCTTCTTCGTCCTTTTTCCGATCAATTTCGGCCTGCTTCTCGTCGTCAGAAGTATCTGATTCGCTCTCTTTCTCTGCGTATGGGTCCGAGTCAGAGTCTTCATCGTAAATAGTCATCTTCTCACGTTTTGCCAAGGCCTTCTTGAGTTTTTTGCCTTCCTCTTTCAGTCTTTCTTTCATCTTCCGCTCCTCACGTTCCTCCTCATCCACATCAGCTTCATTTGCTTGATCGAAGATGTTAGCTGCGAGTTGTTCTCGTTTGATCCTATCCTTGGATTCCTTCTCATCTAGATCTTCATCGGGCACCATATTGGGAGCCTCATCGTCATCCTGAAAAAGGTCCTCCTCATTGAAGTCTAGGTTGTCTGCATCTTGAAGCTCGCTCTTACTGGCCGCCTTGCTCTCGGATTTGACAGTGAAGAGATTGCCCTGCTGAAAGAATCTACCCGTCTGCTTCAGCTCCTCCTGTGCCTTTTTGACCTCCTGCGTTTGCATGACCCACCGAGGTTCCTTGGTTTTCTTACTGAGGCGAGCCTCTGCTTCTTCAATTGTCAAAGTTTTGTATTGCCCTTTCCGTGTGAATTTATACCACTTTTCTACTGGAACCATCTTGAAAGAGGTACCGTCGGTTACGAACATCACATTGGTATCAGAGAGTGCTGCCTCATAACTGCCAACCCAAATATTCTTGTAATCCGCGTCCTCTAAATGCCAGGGCAGTGCCTCTTCGTAGCGCAAGTCGGACTCCTTCTTCTCTGCTTCGGTCTTGTCCACCCTAAACACTTGAGTAGTCTTCTCATTTCGAAAAGCTTGAGTCTTTTTGGCAGCAACAGCATTTGGGCCCTTTCCAGTTGGGGCTATTTGTGCCAGATCTGCAGCCCGTTGTGCATCTTTCTCCGCCTTCAGTATGTCCAGTCGCTCTTGTTCCTTCGAATCTATTATCGTATCCTCCATACCCACGTCCTGAGCTTCTTTCCCAACAGGCTGCCGTGGGTCTCGTCTATGCAATGCAATCGGTCGCATAAACTCTTTTTGGTCATTGGGATCAACGGGGTGTTTGGAGGCAAATCGAGCGACATGATGGCGCATTCCCTCCATTAAGGCTCGCTTCGTAGTGTACAGTGGGAAATCTTGATATTCTGTTGGCTGCGAATCTGACATGCCGCCATTGGTTTGAGGAGTTTGTTGAGCAGCAGACAATGGAGGTGGTTGCCTAACAGGTGTTGGTCTTCGCTGTCCGTTTGAAATCGGCTTTGTAGGAGGGTCTCCAAGCTTCCTACGTTCTGGTCGCTTCCTGCGCGGAACAAGTGTGTTCTTATCATTCGCAAAGGCCTTTCCCATCAGCGGCCGGGGCGGTCCGGAATTTGGAGTAGGAGTCTGGCCATTGGATAGGCCTGACGGAGAAGCGCTCATCTTTTTACAGGAGATATAGCTACCAAGTGGCTGGTCCCAGCACCTGTTCTACGTATCTATTTTGTCGTCATGAAGTAGAGGAATGCAAAGCCCCGTGGCAGAATCAGGAAGTGGTTGGCAGTCCACACAGACAAGCTCGTCGCGTTCTATTAGATGGTAGACTGTACAGAGTAAGTGGTATTGACTGAGGCGCGCGTACGTCGAAAAAGTGCGATGTCACAAATGAAGTAGAGAGTGACTTTGTCTACGGCCTGTGCAAGAAAGAAAGCTGCTATTGTAGAGTACGGGTTGTTAGGCGGCTGGTGAAAGCTTAGCGTGATGGACAGATAAATGGACTATACCTGATTAAGCGCTAGTTGCCCCCACGGCACGCCATCTACCCCTGCTCGATGAACTGCTTGCTTGAGCCTCATTTCTACATTCACTTCCAAATCTACCTCCAATTCATAAGGAATCAACCGAGTAACCAGCTTGTGTTCAACTTCATCTCATATGCTCTCCTTACGACAATAGGAGTCACTTGTTGTGTTACATTAAGTTAGTGAACAGAACTTCAGTCATTTCTTTGGGATCATGGGAAAAACGGAAATATTCATCTTCGCGACCCGTGTATGCCATTTGAGCAAGTCCGGACCTTTTAGGACACGCTCTGAGCTTGAAAAGAAATAAACATCGCACTGTTTAAGTATACCTCGTACCGCTACTGGTTTATCTCCATATTTAATCCAGCTCTGATTTCTCGGTCGCGTATCACGAATCAATTCACAGGTCACATGACCAATCGTACTTATTGGTTCTCGTTACAAGCACCTATCTACAAGAGGTCAGCGAAATAAGAGTCTGTGGATAAATATACCCGCAAGATGTTTCCTTCGGAAGAAAAAGTAACACGCCATCCAAACACTGGTGCGGATTCGGGACTTGAGGAGCGTCTTCGTGGTATGTATATATAAAATGCTCTTGATTAGTCCTTGATCGCGGCAATTGAAGTTCATAGTCACAGCACTAATTTCCATCAGGTCTTATTCTTAATAATAACACTGCAGCCGCAGAGCCAAAACTACCACCGCACATGGTTGGAACCGGCTTGGCAGATCAACAGGCATATCTAGCAACAGCAGCTAGGCGCAATGATCAAGCTCACGCTACACCAAATGCCCAAGAGCCACAGACTGGCAAGAAAAGACTGAACCAAGCTCAGCGGAGACAGATGAATGCACAGTTATCCATTCCTGTTGAACCAAGGCAGGTCCAATCCCAAAATAGCAATCCACAATATGCTGCAGATCCCAAGTAAGTATTTATTCGCGTTCTAAGATATATATACCTGTCGGATTATCGCTAAAATTCTTACAACTCAGTTCTCGAGGCCAATCTCAATATAACTCAAACTCCCAATTCAATTCGTCTAACCAGTATAACACAGGCCCTCGCTTTCCTAATCATCCCCAGGTCCAAGGTAGCCAGGTATATCCAAATCAACAATTCAAGAATGAAGGAAGCAGGTCCTCGTACACTCCTCGAGGTTCTCATTCACAACATCCTATGCAGAATCAACAACCTCATAGCTCTTACCAATCACAGAATAGGCAATTTCAGAACCAGCAGCAGTTTTCGCACCGAGAACCCCCACCGCAAAATCCAAGACCACCACCACAGAACCATCAGCTCTATCAACCTAATACACCAGCTGGCCCAAACAGAGGAAGACATTTCAATCCAAATACAGAAAATGTGATGAACCAAAGTGCTCATTTAGAAGGTCTTTTGCAAAAGGTCGTTCCTCGTGTAGGGATTGATCTCGAAGAATTGACTGAAAAGGAGACTTTTCGTTCAATAGTTGAACAAGCCTGTAAGGAAGCCATTGCTCAGTATGAGCATGAAGAGCTCTCAAACCCTCAGTTTGACGCTGCCAATGTCGAACTTCGATGCTTCGGCAGCATGAGTTCCGGTTTCGCCACGAAAGCATCTGACATGGATCTGGCACTTGTAACGCCTCATTCAATGCCAGCTGCTGATTCTCCCGAGTCTCCTATTCCACGGATTCTTGAAAGAAAATTACTAGAGATGGGATATGGCGCTCGATTGCTTACTCGAACAAGAGTACCAATCATTAAACTTTGTGAAAAGCCAACTGCTAAGCTGTTGGCTGATTTATTGCAGGAGCGCACGAAGTGGGAGAACGGCTTTGTAGATGAAGAGGATAACAAATCTGCCAATCCGAAGCCTTTAGAAAATTCCACAACCAAAAAAGGTATTCTCGTAAAAGAAGACACTGTCTCAAGCCCAGAAGCTTCCTTTGCGGAACCAGCTTCGGTAGAAGAGTCCGTAGAAAACAAGCTTGCTAAGCTCAAGCAAAAGGATAATCAATCGTTAGGGGATTATTATAATACTGCTAAGCGTTTCCTACGCCAACTTGGAAGTCACGATGTATCACTCACCTCACCTGATATCACTGATGAGCAAGGCTCGATATTAAATGCTGTTTGTGGAGCCTTCATCTCTGGTTTAAAATCTGAAGATTTAGCTGCGAGCCTACGGAGATACCAATCTATTCAGCCATTATTTGATACTGCTGCACCCTTCCTTCAGCGATCACTCAACGGGGTGTGGAATCAGGTTGAGGGAGAGAGGCTGGCGATGATGTGGGAGACAAGACCTCTTCCAGAATCAAACGATCAACGTGAGATGGAATGTCTGAGAGCTGTAGAAGCATGGAGGTAGGTCATAGGCTTTGCAAGCGGACTCCTCCAGGAGTCGGTGTTCTGGCTAATTTCTATCATTATAGGTTGCTGCAAGACAAATGCGTTGGAGATCCCATTCCATATAACAGATTAGTATATTTGGCTGCAGAGAAACTGAAATACAGTTTGTCCTCCGATTGAAATATCTGCTATAATATCATACTAACGCCTCTGAAGTTAGCTCCTTGCAACTTTGTTTTCTAGAACAAATTCAACTCGAAGATCCTGTATTTTATCATAAAAGAGCAGCAAAAATAATGAGTGACCTCAAAGGCAGGGAAGCTCATCAAGAGCACGACATAATCACTCCAATCATGATTGCTCACTATATCCAAGGAGTGACTAATACCAAGGTATCTATCAACAAGTATCGGTGACAAATGATATAGCACTAACTCATAATCAGATCCAGGAGGACTTGCGTAAGCTTGACAGTAGTCAAATGACCTTGGACCAGATATTATTTGAGCATAGGGTTTTACAACTTGCTAGTAAGTTTAGAAATGAGAAACCGTATTTGATAGGAACTAACGAGCCCAAGTTGATTATGAGAATGCGTCGGAAAAGGGAGTGTTTAGTGAGGACGACCGAACAGATGTGGAACAGTATATATCGCTACTACGGTCTACCAATCGTAATACTTCTACTAATGAAGAATCGATCTCTCTTGTAGCCAAGATTCGCACACTACCAAATCCAACTATATCCAACAAACCTCGAGATCGATACAAAGATCATCTTGAGTTTCCCAAAACAGACATAGGTATCCAGTGCGATATCAACTTTTCAGCACATTTAGCTCTTCACAATACGTTACTACTCCGCTGCTACTCCCACAGCGATCCACGTGTCAAGCCGATGATACTTTTTATTAAGAATTGGGCTAAAATAAGGGGGATCAATACTCCATATCGAGGAACACTGAGTAGTTATGGATATGTGCTCATGGTCCTGCATTATCTCGTCAATATCGCGCAGCCATTTGTTTGTCCTAATCTCCAAATGGTTCAGAGAGATCCTCCGCCAACTCTCTCGTCAACCGAAATCGAGGCGCAGACCACTTGCCAAGGACGAGACGTTCGATTCTGGCGAAATGAAGCAGCCATATCTGACCTCGCCAATCGTGGTCATCTCAATCACAATAAAGATTCAGTTGGCACTCTTTTAAGGGGATTTTTTGAATACTTTGCTCAGAGTGGGCAAATGACCACAGTGCAAGGTCGCGGCTTCGATTGGGGTAGGGATGTATTGAGTTTAAGAACGCCGTACGGCCGCCTTTCAAAGCAGGAGAAGGGCTGGGTTGGAGCTAAGACGGTATACGAGACTACGACTGTCGCTGTACCACCAACAAATAGTGCTTCCGCCCCACAGGATAGTCGCAAAGTAGACAACCCTCCCACGACAGAAGGGGAAGAGACTAAATCTGGCAAACAAAAGACTGTTGAGGAAGTCAAGGAGATTCGACACCGATACCTCTTTGCGATAGAAGACCCATTCGAACTCGACCATAATGTAGCGAGGACCGTGACTCATGACGGAATTGTTCAGATCAGAGATGAGTTTCGGAGAGCTTGGAGACTTATACTGAATGTTGGTAGAGGAAATCAGGAGGGACTCTTGGATCCGGTGTTGAAGCCGAATGTTACCGAGAATGGGCTTCCAGCGTTGCTAGATCTCATTCATGGGCCTGCATCAGAGAAGGCTGAAGCTAAATAATTCAGGAAGCTACGTGAAATGAGAACATAAAGTGGAATCACGGCTGGGTATGTGCTAGATCTGGATGCACTTGTTGGTTCGATGTAGCTCAATTAGCATTAAGATAGCGCCAGAAGTTTCGAAAAAAGCAAAATGTCATTAATGTTAGAACCGATTGATTGAATGAAGGGAAGGCTATGTTTTCAGCCAAGATATTCTGTCAAGCTGCCTCTTTGATGTTTTCAATGTATGACTATGCTTTGATTTGCTTTTTTGCTCTCAAGTCGTTGGTCGTCTTCCACGGTTTCCATGTCAGCCTGATGTGATAGCAGAAAAGCGGAAAGAGAAGAAACAGACTCACGCTCAAATACTGTCAGCCAACCTACACACGACAGAAGTTGAGTTACTTGAACAAAGGTTTAATGTCCTCACATAGTGCATTTGGAAGTCTGATGACAACTACTTAAACTTGGATGTGCTTGCGGAGTAAGTAAACCTTACGTTTCTGGTGTGAATCCAATTCTTATTATTGGCAATTTGGACAAACTGAATGCTTAGCTAATTCGATTTATAATGAACGCTCTCCTATCCGCCAAGAATATATATTCATGGAAATCAGACAAATTGGGGTGTATTGTTCGATTGCGCATTTTTCGAAGTCTCACTGAGCAACAAGTCTTTCAAAGTAAGTTCAACATGTCATCGGAGTATTGGAGGTCATTTACTTCATGTAGTAAAACATAATCTAAGTCATATGTTTTCATGATTTTTGTTCCTTTGAGCAAACGTCAACAGATTATGTAACTATGAGGTTGACTTCAGACTAACACTAGCTCGGTGATCCACTTGCTGCCGCTGCCAAGCCTTCCACCAATCAGCGTCCAGCTAGCCGCTCCATTGCCCCTCGCAGCCCCTCCAAAATATATTTTTCGCAGCCTCGTTGAGACAGAAGAAGCTCATCATCAATCCCTAGAAATAATTCCAACAACATGCCTACAGAACTAGAAGAGGTGCGTGATCTGGACCTGTATTCCACATGCTATATCTGCTGACTTATCTCAGCTTGTGGACTTCGTGTCTCACGGAAATATGCAGGTGCGACAACTTGGTCTATACCCCTCCTCGCGTCTATGGTATCAATGCTAAATATGCCCCAGCTGTTGAGCACCTCGTTCCCTACTCGATATCCAGTCCTTTAGTATTTCAGACGAACCAGCTTCTGCCAATCACGGATCTCAAGCTATTGGTGCGAGATCAAAAGGTACATTGCCCGGCTTCATCCAATAGAGAGAACTTGATGTTGACCAGCTACATAGGATATCGCAAAAAATGCGCTGACTATTCTGATCAATCTCTCTTCGAGCCGACAAGTTCTAGAATGCCTAGCCACGGATAAAGAGTTCATGAAGACTTTACTGAGCCGCATAACTGTATGTGCAGCTACTAGCTCACTTTGTCCCCGTAATGGACTTCATACTGATATTTCAAACTTTAGAATCCTTCCGAACCTAACGCAAACGAAATATCTATGCTACTAGCGAACCTTGCGAAATACGACGAACTAAAGGATCTTATACACATCGAACGGCCAGCTCCGAATGAGTTGAATAGTAACAACCGGGCAATTGATCAATTGCTAGATCTTTTTGTAAAAGGCGCAGATGGAACTTATAACAAAGAAGCCAATTTCGACTACCTTTCCTACCTATTCGCTGATCTGGCAAAACACAATGAAGGGAGGCAGTACTTTCTCACGAAGCAAGAATACGACGGAGTTGTCCCACTATCGAAGTTAGTGGTATTTACTGAACACCAGTCGGATATCCGGCGGAAGGGTGTTGCGTCAACCATGAAAAACGTTGCTTTCGAAATCGATGCCCACCCAAAATTCCTAGATGAGGACGAAATAAATATTTTACCCTATCTGTTACTACCAATAATGGGAAATGAGGAATACGACGATGAAGATTCGCTGGATATGCTAGCCGATTTGCAACTATTACCACCGGATAAGAAGCGTGAAACAGATCACGATATCATACAGACCCATGTTGAGACACTCATGCTTCTCACCACAAGTCGAGGAGGACGCGATGTATTAAGAGCAGTAAAAGTCTATCCCATAATACGGGAGCTACATATGCATGTTGAAAACGACAATGTCCGGGAGGCGTGTGAAAGACTGGTGCAGGTTCTCATGCGAGATGAGGAAAATGATGAGAAGGTTGATGAAGGTATGAAGGCCTTGATAAGGAAACCGAGACCTGGGAATGCGAGTGGAGTTCCTAAGCCTTTTGGTAGGGCGGGAGGTGGCGGTGGTGGTGGAGCAGGAAGTTGGGCTACGCAGCAGGAAGCGAGCGATGATGAAGATGACGATGATAAAATAACTGAGGTATAGAATTCAAAGAGTATATGACAAAAAACGCACCGAGAAACTTCGCCCA